>Ga0099826_10003327_pt1 | contig 10859 bp, 6 predicted proteins | sample Mtrugardesep15_FD_76830 | JGI IMG/M metagenome (GOLD analysis project Ga0099826, IMG submission 76830) | Root nodule microbial communities of legume samples collected from California, USA - M. trunc garden sep15 | ecosystem: Host-associated > Plants > Roots > Nodule | place: USA: California...
AAGAAAGAAAACAAATACACCTCCAAATCAATTTTGGAGGCAAAATCAGTTCTACTCGCAAGCAATCAGACATCTCAGAATCAATTTCACACTTATAGAATCAATTCTGACCCTCTAGAAGTGTAAAAAAACATACACTTGGCATTTTTGAATGTTCTCGAGTAGATTTAATTTTGCCTCTAAAATTGATTCTAACTCGAAGTTAAAATTTTGTGCTTTTGATACAATTAATTTTTAGCTTGGATTATATTGTTCAACTCACTTTTATTTTTGTCAGTAATGAGAGAATCACAATTATACTATTCTATTCTACAACGTGAAGTTAATAATGAGAGTAACAATTAAACACAAAAAATAAAAGATGCAAGCATTGCCTACCTTAGAAACAAGATGAAACGAATGAAGAAGAAGCTCCAAAGTCTCTCTGGCTGAAGCAACTTGAGATTTCTGCTTCAAACCATTCTTAATAGCAAAAAGCGAAACATCAACAGAATCTCTAAACTGCTGAATATTCTCTCTCAGCTCCACAAGCGGGGCCCGCATCCGTGCCACAACGTCATCCACGTCAACAATGCTAGCGGTAAGATTAGCGAAATCAGAGTAATCGCGATTGATAAGATGAATGAGTTGGTGATTTAGGGAAGAAAGGTAGTTGTTGAGTTGTGAACGGAGAGTGTGAAAGGGCATGAAGGTTGGGAGTTGGAAGAGGTATGATTCAGAATCAAAGTTAGGGGAGAGGAAGGGTTCGGGTTTGAACCAGAGAGGGTCGGAGAAGAGGATCGTGGCGGTTCTGTAATGCGCTAGGATAGGATCCGCCATTACTGTGAGAAATTCTGTCGAGATTGGTTCAGAGAATGATCGAAACCGTTTTGGATGTTGAGAGAGTGAATACCCTAGTTCAATGCAGGCTGGGAATTTATACCAGAGCCCTTACCAACTGCTGCGCGTTGTAGCGCGAATTGCGCTCCTTTGTAACACTGCGCTACAAAAATATTAACTTTTTTTATTTTAGGGAAGATTTTTTTTTTTTGTTTCAGGTGAAAAATATTAGATTAATTGTTTACTTTTATCAAAAAAAAAATTAATTGTTTACTAAATATTATAAAATTATAAATAAAATAAAAAATTATATAGTTGCATCCAAACAAAGTAAATTATTTTTGTAAGAAGTGATTTTTATTTTAATAAACAGACACGAAACTGATTCTTCTTGCTATTTGACGTCTATCCAAACCCTCAGCTCATATGTGTCTGGCTATGTGATGCACATACAATCTCTTTCATGCATCTGGCGATGTGATCTGCATACAAGCTGAGGGATGATGTATCCTCTAGGTCACCAAGAGATGATTCTTGAGTGGATGCATCTATCATCTGAGCATCCTCATGCTCCTATGTGTTCTCCTTCTGTTGGAACTCTTGCTACTCTGCCTTCTCCTCCTGGTGGAGCATTGTTGCCTCGAGCTCGGGGATATGCTTAACCTCTGGCACTTGAGAGGGTTGGAGTATGTCATGCTTAACCTTACTGGTCAACTCATGCCTAACTAACCGCTCCCATCTAGTCGAGGAAGTCATAGTCGACTAGTTGCCCCCAACACGATCAGGGCATGCCTCCATATCTGAAAGAAATAAAAAATACATGGACAAATCAATATATTGAAGATAATTCTAAGGAAAATAAAAATTTAGCACACCAGACCCTCTTTTGAATTATATGATCTAAATGCCTAAACAATACAATTTAGATTGAAAATTAAACACTACATGCTTGAAGAAATGCGAACTAACTTTTGATTTTATGGTGGAGAACGTCTCAAATGTGATATATTCGAGAAACTTGACTTGAAGAACAACACAATGTAGTAAGGTTCAAAAAATTTGGAGTTTGAGAGGTTTTTGGGTCTAACTTTAAAAATGGATAAAGGAGGGAATGGTTCTGAGATGAGTTATATATGGGGCACCTTTCATATTATATATCTTGAAATATGTTTTCTTTTTGTTTCAGTATTTAATCCAAACGGATGTGAAATGGAAAATACAAAGGGCGCAGCGTGATGAATTTGTTGAAATTGTTTCTTTTCGGTTTAAAGGATTAGGGTTGTTGTTGTTGTTATTATTTTTTGGTTGACGAATGTATTGTGATGAGATTAGGTGGCAGTGTAGTGATGAGATAATGATGGTGGTGTAGTGCTTTAGGGGTTTGATCAAAGAGTTTTAAGGTTTAATTTGTGTTTTATGGTCTTTTCTAGGTCTTTTTATGAAGAAGATGACGAAGGAGGAGGAGGAGGAGGAGGAAAAAAGAAGAGAAAAGGAAAAAAATAGTTGGTTGTTGTTCACTGTAAGATACAATATACATACATGATCCAACAATTCCTTTTTCGATAAAAATAAAAACTAGTTAAAATTAAAAAAATTAGTAAATTATATAGTAAACCATCTATAAGTTGATTTAGAAAAGAGAAGATATTTCTAACCACTAGGCTACCTGACAAAAAAAAAGAAGATATGAGACAGAAATGAACTATTTAATAAACACGAAAATCAAAATAAAACAAGTAACTTAGTTACTAGACCAAAAATCTAATTTAGTCTTTGCTTAAAAAAAACCCTAGTATAGTCTTTGCAATATCTAAGGAGCCCCATAACAATTTTGCAAACATCAACATTTATGAATTTTTAAGTGAGTTTTTGGAATTTGTTAAAAAAAAAGTGAATTTTTGGAATCTCCAAAAATTGTATACTAGGGGGCGCATTTGAAATACTTACCACTATACTGCAATGACTTTTTTGTTAATTTAAAGACTCAAACTTTAAATATAACTTTCAATCATTACTTCATGTTTCATGATACGTGTGAAATTGCATTAAATTGATGAAGATATGGTTTAGAATTACAGACACATATCATTGAATTGATTTGTTTATATAAATCATGTTAGGGCATGTTTACTTAAAGTTAAACTAATATTAATGTTACGAATACCTGTTAGCATCAGTGTTATCTATTGCACTTAACTTGTAGAAACAAGTTTATATGAAATTCTATGATTAAATTAAACACTAGAACCTGAACATTCAACACAGCCATTTTGTCTCATTCAAAATCAACATTGGAAGATTAATTAAGTCACTTATGGGCTGAATATGCAATGAAATATATAACTAATTAATCAAGGAATGTACGTAGTTGGGTTTTAAAGAAACAATTGCATCTCACTAAAAACTCTATGTAACACTGACATTTTAGATTAAAGGCGTGTTGAGCTTGTCCTGGACACTTAAAAGACAGTGTTCTATCAAGAAAATCAAAATCATTGCTTCAACATTTATCCAATTGAATAGACTACATGCTCACTCAAATTGAAGATATAAAAACAAGTTCTGATGCTTTCCTTGAGCACAGTTCTCCTCTGATTATTGATCCTTAACTACTCCAACCAATATCGGTTTCCTTTGTCTCCCAAAGAATGAAATGTGGCCTTATCCACCCATTCATTCTTTTGTTAAACTAAAAATTTCAACATTTGCTCTCAATCTTGCTCTTGTTGCCATATGCTTTATAAGACTTTTTGAGTTATGCTTTTCAGTATATATATTTGGTTCAATGCAGGCATCCTGACCATTCACTTACTTTTACATCTCAATTCTCAACCAAAATTCAGGATATGCAAACTAATCATATTAATTCACAATGTAATCGTGATGGTTTCAGTTGTGACATGCATTCAGCATTTTCTGCAAAGTACTAATGTAGTTGGCAAATTTCAATCTTCTTTCAACACAAACTAAAACTATATCTAAAATAAAATTAAATAATCCTTAGTCTTTACAGTCTTCTATTACTGTCACTAACTAGAAAATCTTCGACCTGTTATTTTCTCAATGCTGGAAACAATGGAAGACTCTCTCCGTTTAGCAAGAACACGCTCACGTGCTTTCATAACAGCTTCTCTTTCGTATATTTCACTTTCTTCACGCCTCCAATTTTCTTCGCTCTGTATCCTTTCTTTTTCCATTCTATCAATCACCTCCAATAATTTCTTCTGAAGAACCTCTTGATGATTAACCACAGTGTTAGTCAATCTTTTAAAGAACACTCTCATCAAACTCATTTCTTCCTTAAATTTCTTCTTTCGCATCTTCTTCCTAGCCCTTCTCTTCAAATCATGTTCCTCCGTGAATGCTTGATTCTGACCAAGTTTGTACACAGCTTCAAGCTCACCAAAGTTGTTGTCGGAAACCAAACATCTCTCGTTGTTTTCCTTTTCATGTTGTTGTTTTTCTGTTGCATCACATAGCACCGTGTTGTTGAATGCTTTCCTGAAAATGCCAACACCAACATCCATGATGTAAACGGATTTAATTCATATACCATGTCAAGATAGAGATTTTGTTACGTTGTCTATCAATCATAACTGTCAAATCGTTAAAAATATTTATCAAGGGTTGGCAAATAGATCATTGACCTATATCACCCGTACTAATTGCGAAGCTAGACTTCGGATACACTATAACGCCAAAACATCAAGATGGGTAGTGACATTTTTCGAAAAGACTTGTAACCATGAGCTAACCAGATTTGTACATTTATCGTTATCAGAACATGTTATATAACGCGATATATGGTGGCTCAGAAGGGTGTATATGCTGGTGTTGGTTTTATAAAGAAAAGTCTGTATAACTATATGTTGACAATGTAATATAAACTCAATGTAATAATAAAAAGAAAAAATAATAGAAAATGTGAATTACCAAAAAGATACTCTGGCATTGGATCCTTCGCATTCGATGTAACGATTTACAATAATGTCACCCAAAGAATGTGTTTGTTGTTGTTGTTGTTGCGATGGTTGAAATTTATGTTGGTGTACCTCATGTGATTGATAAAAATGTTGATATTCTTTCTGTTGTTGTGTGTTCTGTGAAGATTGTGAGTAATGATAGTGTTGGAGAATAGGGTGATGAATGTGGTTTGGGGTTAAGATATTTGGAGGGTTGTTGAGAATGGAACCATCATCAAGGGTGAGTTTCTGTTCCTGATAAAGGATGTTATTGGCCATTTCATTGTAAGGCTGCATCAGCACACTTAAGATTCAATGCTCTGGTGCTGAAATAGTCTAAACTCTAAACGAGATGATGATACAAGAAAGAATGGGACGACTGAAAGAACCAAGTGGACTAAAAGGGTTGGTTTGGACTTCACGTTCTACTTGTACATGTAGGATGCAGGAATGGAGAGCAGTGTTATCTGGTGTTAAATATATTTTTAATTTCTATAAATATAATATATATAAGTTTTCGTTTAGTCTCTCTATAAAATTTCTTCAACCTTATTTTTTATAAAATTTTCAATCACTGTTTTTTATCTTTATTTTTAAGTTAAAATTTGTATTTTTTTAATGAAATTTTGCACAAATGTATAGAATATTGTAAAAATATCTCAATAAAAAATGAATTTTTAACCTCAAAAAATTTTAAAATTCATATTTAATTCTTGTTTTGTTAAAAAAATTCTAATTTTTTTGGAAAGATTCTTATAATATTATAAATTTTTCTATAAAATTTTATTCGAAAATATGAATTCTACATATGAGTTTACTTTAAAGGAAGGACCAAAAATGAAGATGAAAAACTTTTGGGGACTAAAAGTTAAAGAAATTTTTTAAAGAGACTAAAACGAAAAGTTGATATATTTATAGAGACCAAAAACATATTTCAGTCTATTATTTATTGACAATGTGATGAAGTTTTTTGTTTTTATAACTTTAAGTACTTGTTCAAGTACAAGAATTTACGTTAGTTATTTGAGATGGATAGTTCACTTTATTGAACTAAAAAAATTAAATGAGTTAACAAATTAAATTCTACAATTTGAATCCTAACAAAAGAGGGCCAGTTCGAATGATTTGACTCTAGATTTCGCCTAAGCTTACCTTGATACAAAAACTTGATTTTTTTTCTTAGTTGAACCATGGCATGTACGAAAGTATTACAAAGAATTGATCGTCTTAACTATGACAATATTTTTTTTATCATTTACAAGACACTTGAAGAATATTATTTAAGAAAGAGAAAAGATCCAAAACTGAAGGACATAAACTAAACCCGCAAAAATAACAATTAGGCGAATGGAAACGATTGACAATTAATCCGCCAAAATAAACAAAGGTGTTGAATACCATAAACACAAAGTCAAAATTATTAGGACCATAGTTATATGGGATTTGGATTTCATGCCGTTGCATTATGATGTTGAAACAAACCAGGACCATTCGGTCTAAAACATGTGACTAAGATTGTTTAAAAAGATTTTATAACTGTATTAATTTGAACCGTTTAATCTTTAATTAATGATCGAGATTTAATACAGTGTAAAAATTGCGTGCTTTATTACAACATCAAATCACCAGTTAAATGCTGCCTTTGTTGATCCTTACTTAGGTTACTTTTGTTGTGCTGTCAGTCATACAATTAATGTCTTCTTTTGGCTATTTATTGTTGGTGTCTTTAAGTGTACGCAAGAGATCAACTTCTTTTGCCTCATATGACGAAGAACCAAAAAACACACCACTTGAAATGAGCACCTGGGAGGGAAAACAGCAGTGGAGAAATAATGATGAATCTAATAGCATCTCCGATGTTTGTTGGGGAGTCCGAGACGCGGGAGTAACAACAGGTTAAATACTCTAGATCATAAAAGACATTAAATCTCTATCTAAAATCTTAAAATATTAAGTATATAAGTCACCTCTTTGATAAATTTATGATTTTTTTTAGATATTTATAGATGATATAAAAATTAATCACTAACATTTCAAACGTAACATAGTTCGTCAAATTTAAGAACAAGCAAAAACCATTTAAAGCATTGCATTATCAAATATTCTACAGACTCTCCTAAAAAAAACTTATAAGGTAGAGAATTATGTTTGTAATTTATCATATACTTTTTTTTGATAGATAGATGATATGGCAAAGCCATAATAAACTCAACACTCAAAGTGAAGGTATCGGTCTATTGGGGTTCGAATCTCGGTCATGACGTTCGACCTAACAATTTTAACATTTTTATCAGTTGAACTAAGACTTATGAAACTTTTTTTAATCAAACAAGTTTGTTTTCTTTTCAAGGAGAATCAAACAAGTTTATTATCTAGTCAAAATAAAACTGTGATAATGAAAAATATGAGCATAAAATTATAGAAAATAAACAAATTATCTTTTGAGCTTTAGTTTTTGAAACTTTATTTCTATTTTCACTATCATTTGAAATAAGGGTAATATCTTGATTTACAAGTTTTCTAACTGTTCTAACTATTTATCTGCATTCAAACGCAACATAAATAAGTTTACTCACTATAGAGTAGGTGTGGTTTTTTTTTCTAGGTTCAAGAAATAGAGTAGGTAGTTTTTTTGTTAAAGAGTATGTATGAGTCTCTTTTGGATTTAGCTTATTTTGAGTTTATGAAAAAAAGCTTATGCAAATAATTAAGTTTTTATATTAATTCATAAGATTTTATTAAGGAAAATTGTATATTCATAAGTTGTTTTTTCATAAATTACCTTAACAAACTTATAAATAATACATTAATGCTTATTTATTTGCATAAGCTGCTTTACATAAGTTCTAAAATAAGTCAATCCAAACGGACCCTATGACTAAAAATTCACGTAAATAAGTCGGGTGTTTAGAGTTCGAACATCAATCCTTAAATATATAATGCAATGTTTTTACCGATTAAATTAATGTTTTTGTAAAAAATAAAAAAACCAATTAAGCTAATGTTACCGTGACAATAGAGTAGTAGTTACAACAATTTTTTTTTTACATTTTAAGGTTATTTAGACCTACTAAAAAATAATAATCATGTTACATTTTCGTTAAATTAATTGTCTTTTTATGATAAATCGTTTATCTCTTCCTTTGACAATAACCATTTATCTTTTTCTTATAATACAATTAACTATTAATCCCTCTGGTCCTTATTATAAGAAAAAGTTGACTTTTCAGATTCATAGAATAATTAATGTAACTTATTGTAAATATAGGCTAAATAGATCACTTACACAATGAACCAAAAAACTAAATTATTTCTTATAATAAAGAAATACTTAAATACTTAAATACATTTCTACAATGATTTATAAAAGATGATTTTGACAGAGTAATATTAAACTATTTTTCGGTGAAAAAAAGAAGTTAAAACTACTTGATTTTGAAAACAACAAATATTTCTAAAAAACAAGGAACAAAGAGAACCAGCTAGACATTTAAATAAGAGGTTAATTTTTCATACATAGTGAGGGACTAAAAAAAATTTAGATGTGTATTGATCTGATATATTTAGTTGTTCTCGAGTAAAATTAATTTAAACTCTAAAGTTGAAAAAAAAAGTATTTGTTTGGTCACAAATTTAAATAAAATGGTTTTTTCGTGACGTTTAGTATTAAAATTGATTTTTTTACACAATAATAAAATTGATTTTGACACATACATCAGAAAAGTTAAAGTTAAAGTAAAACAAAAATGAACAGAATAGTATATACTTTTTTAAATAATCAAATAATATGTATTTTGATGTGTGTGTCTAATCTTTTTATTTAGTCTTGTGATCAAGCTTATTGATTCTACTTGAAGCTTTTAATTATAGAATTTATTTTAACATTTAAATATATTATTTAATTCACTTTTACATAGATGTATTCAAATAAATAAATCACTTTATCTTTAACATATATAGTCGGAATCAATTTTATAAAATCAATTCATTCAAATCAATTTATATCAAATAAGAACAAAGCATACGCGGAATCAAAGTTTGAATTATGAAATGTATCCTCACAAATTGTTTTTTCTCATGTTTTCTCAAGCCTTATGGCCTATCTTAATTATGATTATTCATATTTAATGTCCCATTGAATTATTTATTGTGCGAGAAACATGTGGACAAAAAACGTATTGGATGTACATCCTAAGAGACAAAAACACAATTCCTAAAAAAAAATATAAAAACACAAAAATAATGTGACAACTATGTTACATATCCCCAAAAGGTGGGAAAACCCATTATCCGAGTTGACACTAATTAAAATCATTCATTTGTTTTCCACCGTTTACAAGGAGACAAATGAATAATTTTGATTGATGTCAACTCATACAAGTAACATCTACTCATATTTATGGGAAAATAAGAATTCTTAAAATAAAAATAAAATAAAAAAGTAAAATAATTAATATGATGTTGGGATCTACTTAATATTTTTCTGTGTTTATTTTTTTAATTGACACTCTCATGTTATTTTGTAAAAGGAAGAGTTTTTTTCTTAATAAAAAGTTTAGATGAGTTGGCTTATGAAATGTTCCCTTAAAACTACCTTTTTTTACATCAACAATAGAAGTTAAATCTATGACTTTAGAGATGAGTCAATTCTTTATCAACGAGTCAATATTTATATTTATTGGATACAAAGAGATCTTTACCCATCCCAGCCGGACTGCAAATGCGTATAGTAGGGGATTGTTATCGTAAGACAGTGTGAATACAATTATGATCTGACGAGATTAAGACATTGTTTTGGACGCATGCAATAGATGCGCACATGAACGTCATTCTCATGTCTTTAACATTAATTTGGTGTTTGGAGCATCCAACGGGGTCATAGATATATATCATCATCCCTTTTCGAATTTCAACATGGACTTCAAATTTTGCTTTGGTACTCATCACTCATCAGTCTCAGCTCAGAAGAGTCGGACCCAAATGAACGGGGGGCCAACTGCATGTTTGTATTTCATCAGCCATCTGTGCTGCTGTGTGATGTAATGTCACTTTCAACAACTTACTACATTCCATCCATTGTTTTATTTTTTGATAAACAAATCTCGTCAATTTATGTTAAAGAGTACATGAGATGAGATGGAATAGTTGCATCTCTTTAACTGATAATTCAAAATAAAAATATACTGCATGACTTTTAAAACAAGTGTGTTTAAATTATTGCACAAGGATCAAGAATATTAATAAATAATGATAATCTTAACTTAAACATAATGATAATCAATTAAGAATACTAATAAATGAATCAATAAAAGTAACACTTTTACAAAATTGACTAGTTTAATCATTGGATATTATTCATTATGTACTATTTATTAGAGACATTTTAGTCAACTAAAATTGATGTATGTGGTTCAAAATTTAGACCAAATATATAAACTTTCGTTAACTTAAATGTATCTTATAAATACTTCATTCGGTTACTATTATAAGCAAAATTTGACTTTTTAGATACATTAAATAATTAATGTATCTAGTCTTTATTATAGACTTGATACATTAATTATTTAATGTATCTAAAAAGTAAAATTTTGCTTATAATCGTGATCGGAGGGAGTAAGACTCAATTGAGCAACTTTTGTCATAAATACTTAGTGAAATATAATGAGTTTTTACATTTTGTGGTAAATACTTGGTAAATATAATGACTTAAAAATGGGAGTAGAGTTTTTTTTAGAGGAATGTGGGAACATAGATGTTTAGTCGAAGACCGGATCCAAAGGAGTCAAGATCCTCTTCATTTATTTCCCTCTCCATTTCCTCAATTTAGAGAGATAAACACACATAAAAATTAAAAAGTAAAAAATAATTAATGATGATGAAATTCACTTAATGATAGGATCCACCACCTATTTTTTTGTGTCTATCTCTCTCCAAATTGCATCTTCCATTTATTTTTATAAATGGAGAGGATCTTAACCCGATTCAAAGATATCCTTTAGTATACCAACTTGAACGTGTAAAATGCAATTGCCAAAACGTTTTACATTTTGTCTTTAAAAAAAAAAAAAAAAAAAAAAA
>Ga0099826_10003328_pt1 | contig 10856 bp, 11 predicted proteins | sample Mtrugardesep15_FD_76830 | JGI IMG/M metagenome (GOLD analysis project Ga0099826, IMG submission 76830) | Root nodule microbial communities of legume samples collected from California, USA - M. trunc garden sep15 | ecosystem: Host-associated > Plants > Roots > Nodule | place: USA: California...
CAAAATCCGAACTACAAAAATCAACCCAAAATTGGTGTAATCTTGCTCAAACGGACCGCATTTCAACCCTTGATAAACATAACATGGAAGGTTAGTTCGATTTCTCTATGCATGCAAGTAATTTGTACCGTTTTTTTTTCTACTGCACTGAAGCAATCCAGATTTCGTTTTCCGGACTGTATTGTTGCAATCCGGAAAATAAAATCCGGAAACACCCAGTATTTGTTTTCAGCGTCTGTTTTGTACTGTGTTTGTGTTGATTGTGTGGTGTGCATGTTACAGAAGGTTCCTCTTCTACTTGGCGCGTAAGGGAGGCAGGGCATGCTTCCCGTAGGAGAGAGCGTACCCAACGGATGGTGGAGGAAGGTGTTGTTCCTCCGAGGCGTCGGGGTGCCAGAGGACGCCGTGCTGATGTCGAGCATGCGAAGGCGGACGAGGAAGAGGCGTGTGGTGGACCTTGAACCACTTGATGACTACCCCAGTGGCCCACATGACACTAGCCTGCTGTGGAGGTACCATGTGCACGTGGCCAGGAAGGCGTCTGATGGCGAGGTATTTCTTAACGTTAAACTTACTTTAATATTTGTGAAAATGATGTTTATATTCGTGAAACTAATGTTTATTAATGTTACTTTAATAAATTGTTGAACTGCTCTGTTTGTGAAGTCATGAGTGTAAACTGATGTTTAGGTATTGTTTTTTATTATTTGCAGTGGCATGGCAATATAAAATGCATCGACAACGGAAAGAAGATAGAGACGATGCATGATAACGATACCACCCCTATCATGGTTGCACGGTGGTGGCGTCACAGACTGCAGGACACCGATCTTTCGTGGCTTCAAGATACCAGCTACAGCCTGATTGACCACGGTCTGATTTGTGCTTTTGTGGAGAGATGGCACGAGGAGACTTCGAGTTTCCACCTTCCGTTTGGGGAGATGACAGTGACACTTAAGGATGTGTCTTGTTTGCTGCATCTCCCCATTGATGGCATGCTTCAATCCCACGAGGCTATCACACGGGACGACGCGGTGGAGTGGATGGTGGAGTACTTGGGGTCTAATCCAGGTGAAGCTCTAGTTGAGGTGACTCGCACCAAAGGTGCACATTGCCGATTCAGCTACTTGAGGAGGATTTTCAAAGACCGTATGTTGGAGAAATTGGCATTGGAGACTTAGCATGGTGTGACTCAGGAGGTGCGGAGGTTGTGGGACCAGGTTGTCCGCATATATTTGCTATACTTGGTGGGGATCACGCTCTTCACTAACAAGAGCACCACTGTTGTGGATGTTGTCTACCTGAGGTATTTTAGAGACCTTGATCTTGTTGATGGTTATTCATGGGGAGCTGCAGCACTAGCTCACTTATATAGGGAGCTTAACAAGGCTACACGTTGGAACTGCAGTAAGGTGTCAGAATACCTGACTTTGTTGCAGGTATAAATTAAAAATCATGTTTTGTTTTTTTTTAAATGTAAGTGTTTATTGTTTGTATATTTATATGTGGTTGTCATTGTTACAGGCTTGGGTGTATCAGCACTTCCAAGGTATGGGAAGCAAGGATGTCTGGGCATCCTATCAGGAGGATCGGGATCCACGCGCCATGCTTTTTGTACCACTGTCAGGTTTGGGCACACTAGACAACTACATAAACCATCTGGATAGGCTGGGTTTGAGTGGCGTTGTCATGGCCCCATATGGAGAGCACCGTCAGGCACGTCCGTTTGAGCGAGTCAGCCTTTTCTCTGGCTCAGATACGAAGACCACATGGTGAGATATCTGCCGGAGCGGGTTCTTCGTCAGTTTGGGAGGTTTCAGACCATACCGAGACATCCCGTTGAGAGTGCACCTACTGTAACTAATTTGGGGGAGATCTCACTCCGCTTTCAGCATGCTCTTGATCATGCGCTGACACCATTCTCATCCACGCATGATTCTTCCTTACATGCCGGTATCGGTGTCGAGGCCACCAGAGCGTGAGATCCTTGATGCGCTTGCTGCTCATGAGGATGGAGAGCATGGGTACTTACAGATTAGCGAAAGGATGAGCCGCATCAGAGACCATGTGTATGATGTGATGTCCAGTGGTCTGGTGTCGCAAGGGTCTGAGGAATGGCAACATTTGGAGGATGTGTTGAAAGAGATGCATGATGGGAAGCTTTACCGTCGTCGGGGAGCTACTGAGGGTGGCAGGGGTGCCAGAGGTGGTAGGGGTGGTGGCGTTGGTCCGAGTGTAGTTATTAGGGGTTGATTTTTAGTGATGATTGTACTTTTTGATTGTGTTATGTTTGAACATCTTGGATAACTTTTAGTGATGTAACATTTTAATAATTTTTAATGTTATGTAATCTTGGATAATTTTTAATTATATTTGATTAATGTTATGTTTGAAAATTATGTTGTGTTAATAATTGTTATTCTATAAGTTGAATTTACTGTTAGAACATATGGTCACCGGCATGGTATGTCTGTTTAGAAGCAAGCAAATTGCGCCAAAACAGAGGCTCAGCCAAAACAGATGGCATCTGCCTCTGTGCTAATGCAGTTCGCATTACATAATCCGGACTGCTTATAAATTTTTCGGATTATGTAATTCGGAAGCATCATTTCCCACCCATTTGTTGACTTTCAACGGGGTGATTTACACATTTCGGATTACATAATCTGGAATTTGTATAAAAATTTCATATTATGTACTCTGAATCCATCTATTCAAAACTAGCATCATCATCCATCAGGGTAGTTCCAGTGCCAAAATTCACGAATTTATCCGGATTTAATATTCCGGAAGGTGTTCGGATTATATATTCCGAACCAGGGGCATTTTTTTTAAAAGAATAGGGCGCATGAGAATTCCATAGGTTGGAAAAGGTAATACTCTATTTAATTGTGTGAAAAAATGAAGGATGAAACTGCGCTTTGCAGCCGGGCTTACTATAATTGAGCCCAATTACAAATGGCTAAATGCACACCCCTTCAAATTGTCTCTTTTATCTGGTCCATGTTTCTTTTCTTCTTCTTCAAGGGATGGAAACTATCTATTGTCGAAAAAAAATATTTATCTATTTATAGGTGAGTAAAAAAAGGTGTTGAAAAAATTGTTTGTATATATCATTATGCATTATTACGGTACTATGAATCAACTAGAGTTAGTTGATAGGTTATCAAGTTGGTTAGGTAGTTAGGAGTTAGTTAGATCAACTCACTCCTATAAATAACTTCCATAGTAGAATGAATCTTTGTGTATCTCTCACACGAATACTCTTATGGTTGCTTTCTTGATGATCAATATGATAGTGTATGCATTAACTAATCAATTTAAGAGGTGTTAATCAATTTGAATGCCACTATTTGATAATCATCTTGTGTTATTTGAACATTCATTTGTTTGACAACTTAATGCACAACCATGTTTTTAGCCATGGCAATGGGACACGGTGGGGACGGGTTTCACCTTCCCTGTCCCCATACCCTACTCCCAAATACTTATCTGTTACCCTACCCATACCCAACGGGGATGAGAAGTCGAATTTCATCCACCTCCCAGACGGGTTCAGGTATCCCCGCCTCATCCCCATTCCCGCAATGGATAATTTATTTTAATTAAAAAATTAGTATTTTTCAGCCCTATACTCAATGTTGTAATACATTATCCAGTAAATAGATGATGGCAATCGATGGCTATGGTGATGGAGAAGGGAGAGACTGAGGGTGTGAGATGTGGAAGGAGAAGAGAGAGAAGTTAGAGAAGTAGGGTTGTCTCTAAAAGGAATAATAAATTGATTTTTTACATTTGAGACGGGTTTGGTTATGGGTTCGGGCTGGGTATTTATATTCCCATTACTCGTCCAATACTCGTGCTTTGAAATCGGGTGAACCCAAACCCAGTCAAAGCGGGGAAAACCTGTCAATTTTGGTTTGGTTCTGACGGTTACTCACAGGTATGGGCTTTGTTGCCATGTCTGCATGTTTTTGCAAAGAAAAGTGTGTATTGACACGAAAACCAAAGCAATAGAGAGAGAGAGAGAGAGAGAGAGAGAGAGATAAGGTAAAAATATAATGTGTGTATGAGAGGGAAAGTCATCATAAAAATTGTTGTAAAATGGTTGTGCAAATATTATTTCTCAATCAAATATTACTCATAGGGTTGGCGTCAACAAGTTTTGCAAAATTATTTTCTAGGCTTTATCTAAGGTGTGTTTATTTCAGCTTAAAAAATATAGATTTTGGGTTAACAAAATGTAAGGATTTTTTTTTTAAGATTTTAATAAAAATCTGAAACTATTTTTGTTTGTTTACCAAAAAAAAAAAATTTAAAATATGAAACTCTTACACATGAGTTCCTTGTTTTAGGGAAAAATTGATTTTGAAAAAACTACTAAGAGCTCATTTGTTATAGCTTTTTTAAGAAAAAAATCATTTTTTATAAAAAAAAATAATCAATTTTAAGAGTATTGCATCTGTTTGATATAGCTTTTAAAAAAAATCATAATCTAAAAATAGCTTTAAATGAGAAGCTGTTAAGAGCAGCTTTTCATAAAATAGATTTTTTTTAGAAGAGAGAGAAAATATGGTTCAAAATATTGAACTAATTTTGTCACGAAAAAATCCATTTTGTATAGTTGTATCGAAACAAACTAAATTATTTATTTTAAAAAAATGATTTTTATCACGGTAAACAAACACAAAATAGATCCTGATTTTTCATAAAATCTCTAATAAATAATCTCTAAATTATTTTACTTCAAAATCACTTTTATTTTAATCCGTAACAAACGGGCCCTAAGAATTAATTTTCATTTTGAGGCCAGAAAGATATATTTTTAACAAAATAATTTTTTTTTTAAAACAAACACTACAAAAATAAAAAATTAAAAGTGATTCATTGGTTAAAAAAATCCCAAACAAACGGACCAATATTTTAAAAGTAAATTAAATATGATTGAAAAAAATGAAGTCAAACTAGTCCACCGAAATTGACATTAGTAAGATCAAACATGAGAGGGTTACATACGAGTTATTTGAACATTAATCATGTACTGTTAAATTTTTTAAAATATCAAATATTACCCTTGTCCCCAAAATATGTCTCCTTTATTAGATCCCTTTGACACCCTGACTCTCGATGCCTATGAACCATTTGATCAATCTTGTGTTCCAAATGATATCATGGGTCTATTTTTTATTAAATGATGTAACCACAACAAAACAACTAAGCATTTCCGTCTCCATTCCTAGTCGCCACAATCACCGGCATAGACTCTGATTTGCCAGGCATCTACACCTACACCTCCCTTTGTTTTTAAGGCCATAGTGGGTAAAAAGGGAAACAATCTACTGTCTAGAACCATCATTTCCTTCGAAATTGACTGCAGTGTTCATGGTCAAACAGAAGATGTGGTCGCAGTCAGTGGTCCGGTGAGTTGGTTTGGACGACGACAAGTGCAGGCAGTGTCGATGTCAAGAGAGGGAGATGAAAATGCAGTTTGTTCAATTTTTTAAAAAAGTAAAAACATATGGCATGACACAATACAAGCAAGTTTGATCATAGGCATTGAAAGTCAAATACTAAGAACAGTTGATCCTGCTTGTGTTTTTTCATGTAGGCCTTAATTGTGTAATACAATCTAGTATACACATCATGCCATATGTTTTTCTCCTCAACTCAGCATCTATCTTTGTTCCAAAACTCAAACTTTGAAACATCATGATTGTGACAAAAAGAAGACAGGTAAGATGCAAATTGAAGAGAATCCACTAATTACAACGAAGTTAATTTTTTTTTTTTCGAAGAAAAACAACACAGCAACCCCATCAACTTTCATGCAGGAGTGTTATAGATCAGTAATTTGGTGAATACAATCTAGTATACACATCAACAATGAAAATACACTATCTATAGCCAAAACCCAAGTCTAGCTCATGACCATGAATCCCCTGGCTGTGCCCTGAAGGATGGATTGGCTTTGAGTTTGACCTGAGCTCCATCTCGAAAAGCCTCTGAAGTGCTTCTGGATGATTCCTTCCACCAGCAACCGCAGGGGCTAATAAAATAACCAAAAACGGGCATCAGGAATTGAACTAGAAGAGTAAAAGATCAATCAAACCCAATAAGCATAAAATACAGCCACTAAATTCATTGTTATGAAAAAATAAATAACCACAACCATTGAAAAATTATGAACTTCAGAAGGATCAAATATCCAAATTTGAATTGCAACAAAATTGACATATAAATTAATCCATGGACTAAAGAAAAGGATTTGAGATCATGCCCAATAACATTAATCTACTAAATTATTGAAAAACAATCCATGATTAATATTTGTCTGAAGCTATGATAATATAAGGCAAGCATACTAGCAATGCACATCAAATAATGTTTTACCTTGCAATTGCATTCCAGGGCCACCTAAACTAGGATGCTGCTGGCCACCAAATGGGAAGCCTTGCATTGGGTTTGGTTCTTGCATAATACCAGCCATCGGATTACTGGGATGAGGGGGCATTGTGGCACCCCTTGGGAAACCTCGTAATAGATGAGGTGGAGGAAGGTTCCCTTGCATGTGCATCTGTTGTAACAGAGGGTGATGAGCAGGAGGATCAAACCCAGTTACAACACTGCTTGGTTGATGAAAAGGAGGACGAAGCATATTTCCCGGAAATTGACGGTTGGTTGGAGAGCCATGATGAACCATGCCCTCAGAAGTCGCATGCTTCATATAAGAACTAATATGAGGAGAATGTGAATCCAGTTGATTCAACATTGGACCAAAGTGATTCAGCTGAGGAGGTTGGAGTTGTGAAGGTCGGTGGGGGTTAAGATTTTGATATGGAATACCAGGTTCCCTTATATCATAAGGACCACGAGGGTATGCTTGACCTTCTTGATTTCTCATCATAAGTCGTTCGTCTCTAAATGCAGAATTCAGAGCTGCCAGTTTTCTAGTAATCTCAACAGGTGATTCTTGAGACAATTCTGCCTTAGCCGAATTTCCAACAGATAAAAAGGACTGCAGAGGATCACCGGCAGAAATCAAGTTATCTTCTTCAGGGAGGCGAATATCATGAGACCTATTGAAACCACTAGCCTTGGGAATTCCACTGTGAAGTATCGATGGATTAACATCTCCATGAGAATCACCATAACCTAACCACTGCTCTTCAAATCTATTTGATTTGGGTTGATGAGTTTGTTCTGATGGAAAGACGCCACTTCCATGTCTGTTTAGTGAAAGCTCGGCAGGAGGAGGATGAGAATTTTCTGAGGTAGGGAAAGGAAACAACTGAGACTCTGAAAAATCTGCCCCTGAAGATCCAATTGAACCTCTTTGAACAGAAAGGGGTGCTCCAACTGATTGCAGCTCCTTCATAAAAGCTGATCCAAAAAGTGTTTCCAGCGTCAATGTTTTTGATGGATTAGAAGCATCAGCGTTTGCTTCCTCTGGATTATCAAGAAATTTGCCAGTAGTTACTCCTTCAGTGTTGTGCACCATGTCAGTAGAATCTAGAACAGATGATAGTTCCATATCTTTATGTAAGGATCCTTTCTGTAACAAAGAAAGAAGGTGTTCGGATGCATGACCATCAATTGAAGTGGACTTCCCAGTCTTTGCACCAAAGTCTTTGTCCTTCAAGCGCTGCTGAGATGATGAACCATTTTCACCAACTTGTGATAGAATTGACTGTTCAAGATCTTCACATGTAAGAACTGCTGGTAAAATCTCGGGTTTATCGCTCTCGTGTGATAGCTCAGAGTTGACACTAGCTGTATGTGTTACATTTGTTGCCACATGCTCACCAGCGGGTTCAGGATTACGATAAGTAAAATTCGGTGCAACATGATGGGTAGTCTCTACATCGGAAACCTGCAGCCCGCCCTTTTCACCGCCAACAATAAGTGAGAGCAAGTCATTTGGCCTAGGTGTCAAGTCATCCATCGGCTTCTTTTCTGCATTAAGGTAAGTGGGAAATGAAGAAGATAAGTTAACATCTTACGAAGTACAACTTGTAATGCATAAAAACATTGAAGCACTTAGCATTTATTCACACATAAGCATACCTTCTTCAGCAAACCAATGAGCAAACTTTGAAGATTGGAAGGCATGTGGACTCCATGTCTCATCTGCTTTAGGATCGAGCTGCTACAAGAGCATAAATAGTCAAACTCATAGTAAAGTTAAAACAAAACATTAGTCCAAATCATAGTACATCTAGCCTAATAGGTAAAGTATCCGTTTTCAGAAAGATATCTGCCAAACTGCAGTTAACACTTTCTTGGCATCACAAGTACAAGGAATTACAATAATTTCTTTAATTACCTCAACAATACTAGTTGATATGCCACTGGTTAGCATTGAAGCATTACCAAAAAGCTTGTGTAGGATAGACTCGGAACTCTCAGGATTGAAAGCTGCTCCAACAGCCTCCTTTCCTTTTACTTCAGCATTAAGTTGAATAAATTTACTGTCATCTGATGCTTCCAAAGCTTCTGAAAGAGCAGACCTCTTTCTTAGTTGATCACTCATTCCAATTTTAATGTTGGGGATATCCGCAGCATATGATAAATTTAAAATATCTTCTTTCTCATTGTTGATTGAAACATTTATATCTGCCTTTTGAAGATTTTGTTGATTGCTATCCACTTGCTTGGTTGGTAATTTTCCTTCTTTATTTTCAGGATTTATACTGAATACATAGCTACCTCTGGTATCTCCAGGCTCAAGTTGCCCAGCCTGCATAAGCACCAGAGAATTCAAACATGTATGAAAAAGACATGAATAATAGCATGAAATGAAACTTACTAAAAAACTATTAGGATTTTCATTTAATTTTAAACTGGGTCCTCAATATCTAGGCTCTCTGTCGATAGGGGGGGAAAAGCAGCATGTCGATGTTGTATTTACTTAGGCTCTCTGTTGATATGGGGGGAAAAGCAGCATGAAAGCAAGAAATAATGGCCAAAATCCTACAATATCTTCCAGGTTGATTTGGCATCCAATAAGTAAAGACAGAATCATAATCCAGTCAAGGTTAACACCCTAAATAGGAAACTTTTAACATACAAAATTTAAATGTCGAGATTTAATATTGGAACTTGAATACTGAACATTTTAATAGAGGGTAGTTTCAAAGGCTATATCATAATCTGGTTGAGTCCTCCCGTACACTGTTCGGTAACAATCAGTGAAGTTACAGTGCACTACCATAATCCATCTCCTTGATCCATTTCATTCTTATTGGGAAGTTGCTACCTAAATATTCCTTTCAAGACTTTTTTGTCACTATTAGACAATTTAACCTAATGTTTGAAACAAAACCTCACAGTCAGAACATGCTGTTCTATCAAACTCTATAACTCAATTGTCAACATCAAACTCTCAGCATTGAGAAAACTAATGTGTTGTTGAATCAAGCCACCCTTTTCTTTCAAACTATAGAATTTTATACTATTAAGATTGTTCTTCCAACAGAGAATATTATTCTACAACCACGCTCTAAGAACACACGACTTTGGGAAATTTCAAAACTTTCATGCACCCAAAGAAGTCATTGTGAACTGAACTACAAAATTTCATCAATGATTCCCATCCCAAAAACATCACAAAGAACTCAGTTCTCCAATACCATTGCCAAACACCAACCTTCTACCATACATAAAAATTTCCCTCTCCGGGTACATAACATCTAAAAAAGACAACATTGACAATTACGACTAAGAAAGTAAAATAGAAATGCATGCCAAATTAACACTTCAGGCAATAGATATTTGAGCTTAACATTCTAAAAATGACAGCATTTAAAGGCCATAAACAAGGTGAAAAAACAATGTATGTCAACTAGTTACCTCTGCTGCATGAGTGTTTGAGGATATTTTGGTACCCGTATTCCTTTCCAACATTGAGCTTGCAAAACCAGGGGGTACAAGTGGTCTTGCTGAAGCATGTGGAAGGGAAGACGATTTCTCATCATTGCTTATAGCTGCTAAAGGCAAAGGAGACTCCTCCACTGAATCATTGCTTCGAGTAACTAGCCTTTTTGAATCATCGTCAATAAGTGAAGAAAGGTCGAAATCCGCTTTACTCTTTTCTGGATTCAACTTAAGCTTTTCTGTTTGCTCTTTCCTCATCAATTCGAAAGAGGCTGGCAAAAAAGATTTCATTAATTGAATTTGAATATATTAGACATGATTATACAAATGGCCCTAATTACAAAGTTAAACAGATAATAATTAAGGTAATAAATATTTTTTTATGAAAGAATATTAAGGTAATAAATAATGAGAACAAATATATAATCAGAACAAATACAACATACAAATACAGCAATATCTGTTGGTAGGACATGAAGCATACTGCCAAATCAGCCCAGGCCCGTAAAACATTGTGGCGTATTTTTATATTCTGGATTTTATGTTCTGTATACTGCAGCAGACAATGTGTTCCACTTAGTGTGCACCAATATTTTCTTTTTATTGAGGGATTCCCATTTCTATTTTCATGTACTTGACTAGAGCAGATGCCGTCGTTAAATGGGAAGAATACCCTAAATTGTATCTGTGAAGTTTCTATATATTTCAAATAATTATAATTATAATACAAAACTCATTCGAACTTATATTTATCAAAGCATTCTATCTCAAAGGATTACTTTTTTATGTGCGCATTCTTTTGGTTTTCTTCACCGTGGCACTGGAAAATTTTAGAGTTTATTTAAGTGGAATCATATCAGTGGCTTTCCTGTTGCACAAAGCGAGAATGTGAATCCAGTTGATTCAACATTGGACCAAAGTGATTCAGCTGAGGAGGTTGGAGTTGTGAAGGTCGGTGGGGGTTAAGATTTTGATATGGAATA
>Ga0099826_10003329_pt1 | contig 10856 bp, 5 predicted proteins | sample Mtrugardesep15_FD_76830 | JGI IMG/M metagenome (GOLD analysis project Ga0099826, IMG submission 76830) | Root nodule microbial communities of legume samples collected from California, USA - M. trunc garden sep15 | ecosystem: Host-associated > Plants > Roots > Nodule | place: USA: California...
ATGTTGATGTTGAATTATCATTTTGCTTAATCATTTGAAGTTTAAATTGATGATTACGTTTTCAATTGATCATGCTTATTTATGAAATGTATGACTAACCCTCGAGTGGTCGTTCGATTGACCTCCTCACTATATTTAAATATGGTGTAGACGGTGTGCAGGAGTAGCTTTGTTGCTTGCTTGGTGAGTTGCTTGAGGATAGCGGGAGCTTCCTCTGTTTATCTGCTTTAGAGTCTTACTATAAGGCTCTGATTTATGATGTCAGTCTTTATTTTCTTTTGGTGTTAACAATTTTATATGTTGTTGAGAGTTTTACTAATGTGTTGAGACTAGAGATTTTTTTGGTGATGTATTTCTGATGTTTATGACATGGCTACTTGGAGATGTATGATATTTATCCGCTGCAACGTTTTTGAGAAAAAAATTATGCATACTATTTTAGACTTATTGAAGACGTGACGTCTATTTCTTGAATATTTGTAATATTCGTGTGTTTTATCGCTTTAATAGAAGTAAGGCGTTACATGAATCATTTAACAGACAACCTCAAATTTATGTCTTTTTCTTGGCTAAAGGCAAATATGCCCACTTTCGCCTTCAGTTATAATGACTGATGGCGGGTGTTATTGTGTAGCTTTATTTTTGTCATTCTTTTGTTGTGTTATTTTTTGGCATCAGACATATAACTTTGTACTTTGGTGGGTGGTTCTCTTTTACACACCTTGTGCGAGGTGATCTAATATTATTCATTTTGGCTTGTTAAAAAAAAACCATATTAACAATTTTAAATAATTTATTAAATGTAAAAATAACATTTTTTTAATAGAATGTAAATACATTAGATTATGTGGCATTGTTTATAATTTAGGTTTAATAGCAGTTTTAGCCCCTAACTTTCCGAGTCATTTATGGGTCGGTTTTGTAGTTTTTTTCTTAGGCGGTCAAAATTGCAACTTTGGGGAAGTTAGGGGGGTTAAAACTGCTATTAAATCTATAATTTATGGGAAATGTTAACCAATGCCCCAGGGCACTAGTTAAGACCTTTAAAAGGTAGTAACTTTTATTTGAAAATTATGTAATGAATGCATTGGAAATTGAAATGTTTGACTTTTTGTGTGGAATAATTTCTTCTTTTACAATGCTCAAAGAGTGCCCCAAGGACACTCATTAACAAGACCCATAATTTATTTACCCAAATGTGTCCACGTGTGCATCTTTGTTATCTACATGGATATTATAAAAAAAAAACGTTTTGAATCAATCTTTTTTCAAGACATTTTAGATCAATTTAAAATCTAAAGTAAAAATTAAGCTTTATTAATTTTGTAGGGGTAAGCATTACTATTTTTTTTATTAACATTATTTATTATTTTTTTTTCTTAAAAAAAATTATTATTATTATGAAAAGGATCAAATTTCCCAACCTTACAATTTTCGTCAAATGGTATAGAAAATTGTTGTTCACACATGTTGTTTGGTAAAAGATGAAAATACCCTTAGGCAATTAACTGTTGAGGAAGAAAATCGGTTGCAGTTAACTACTGAGGAAAACTTCGGCAGTTAACTATCGAGGAAAACTGAAAACTTCGGCAGCTGCCGAGGAAACCTCAAACCTTTTTTTTTTTGTTGACAAAAATCATAAATTATCATTATTAATATTTATTGATTTTGAATGTTTCCTCAGTAATTAACTACAGCCGATTTACTTCTCCGACAGTTGACTGTCAAAGGATATTCTCGTCTTTTACCTGTTTTTCGGCCAACCAACATATGTATACAGCAATTTTCAATGGTATACGCTGCCTGAGTATAGTAAAGAGAGCAGAGAAGAAGACTTACACAGCTGCCTTTCCCCGCCACAACAAAGTTTCACGGCGGCGCCGGAGAAGATGCATCCTACTCCGGCCACTGCTTCCACCGACAACACAAGTAAACGCCGCCGTGATACTCCGTCCACAATACTTTCCCTCGACGGCGACATCCTCTCTATCATCTTTGCTTTCCTTAACATGTTCGACCTTGTTCGTTGCTCACTCGTTTGCAAATTCTGGTAACTTCTCTTTTCCCTTTCATTTCCTTTTCTATTTCAAATTTGAACATAATAATAGTTAGTTTGTAATACCGACACTTTTGATGGAAGACGAATCTGGTATCTGGTGTCTGACATGTGTCGGTATCCGACTCTGACACGGTTGACACATGTCAGTGTCTAATGTTGACAGGTGAGTGCCACAGTGATGTTGAGAAGCATGATGGAGCTCAACAAAGAGAATAATAAAAAGTTTGGAAGTGATAGAATGAAATTGATTGATTAGTTTGTATGTAAAATGCATTTTCTATAGTCATTCTATGAAAATGAATATAACCATCTAGCAACTAAGTGCAACTGATTAACAACTAACTTAATCAATATTAACAAAACTGATAGGATTGACAAGTGACATTGTCTGATGTTGATGTTGATGTTGAAGTTGTTTGTAGTTTGTTTATAGTCCCTCATTGCTCAAGTTTCCGTGTTGTTGAGTGTGTAAATATGGTTGAGTACCCTTATCCTTTGAGCTAGCTTTTGAGATGAGATCCAAAACCATTTAACATCTGACAACACACTTGTGTGAGTACATAGAATAATGTCATTTTCATTATCAATTCCAACATGTATGTGTTGTGTCTGTGTTTTAGCTTCGTACTAATTGCATTTTTTTTTCAAAGGAATGAAATACTTGAGTCTCGAGCACTGCGACAGTTTTATGAGAGGAAGTTGAGGAACGATGCTTCGAGTTCGAGGTCATTTGAACATACTAAAAAGTCCTTGAGGGTGATTTTAAGGGATGTTGCTATGGAGCAGCATAAATTGGCGCTTCAATGTGGTCGGTTTCACGTTGATCAGTGGAAGGGTCATTCAACAACGTAAGTTACCGACAAGTTCTTTAAAGTTAGCATTGTACCTAATTATATGACCCTTTTAGAGCATTCGCTTGTCGCTTAATATAAGACCATCTCTACACATTACCGGATACATTGATTTCTCTTTTTCCGCTATCAATTTACTATGGAATATGAAAAATCAACATTGAACATATTTATATAGAAAGGGTAATTTAGTAATACGCATATAAAGTGTCAAATGGTTTTCAAATTCAGAGAAACCCTGGAATTAAAAATGGGCAATCCTGAGCCAAATCCTTCTTTCCGATAACAAATAAATAAAATTTCAGAAAGTGAAAATCAAAAAAGGATAGGTGCAGAGACTCAATGGAAGCTGTTCTAACAAATGGAGTTGACAACATTTACTCTTTCAATAAATTGGGATGGAGGGAGTATTGTTTTTCAACCATCACTTGCTTTACTTTATAATTAGTACTAATAGTATTTAATTTACAATTTGTGTATATGTTTTGTGTGACATAAAATGTGTATATGTCCGTGTCTCTACATATATTTATGTGAGTGCAGATACTAAATTATTGATACCAGCGTTGTTGATGGTGGAATACGGTGAAAGGCCGAAAATCCATGATTTAAACACGCTATTGTGGCCTATGGCGGGCATCCTTTCACAAATTGCACACGACGGTTTTCATAAAGTCTTCCACATCATATTACGCCGTGACTTCCATATTATGTCATATAATACGGGTTTAATAGTGTGGATATGTGCATGTGCATGTCAAAATTTTAAAGCTATGATGAATGTTGTTCCATGATCACTAAAATGTCGAACTGAACTGAGGTCATTTTTGAAATTTTATGAAGCATTTGTTAAATGTTAATGCTGCTGGGAAATTTGGCATGATTGTTTTATGTGATTCGATAAGTACATGGCTATAGTCTTTGAATTCTTGCTTAAACTGCCTTAGTTACTGGTTTCATATGGACATTTATTTTTTAACTGCTGACATTATTCCCATCATCCTATGACATCTGTGCGACTATTTCTGCCTCCCATAACTAGAACTTAATGGATTATATATGCAAAAACTGTTTATTATTAGTAATCAGATGTAAATATCAATGATGAATCAATACTCTGATCACATACTACTTGCCTACTGTACATATGTTTGATAAATACACACCGTATAAATGTTTGGACTGTATACAAATATTCAATCTTTGCCTTTCCATTCAGGATTTCTCAGTGCCGAATGAAAATGGGCACGCTTGTTACTGGTGTGGGAGATAAGGTGTGGACACTATTCTTATATCTTATGCATTTCCAATATCCTGTTCTTAAAGACATTCTTCCCAGAGCAGCTGGTATAAAGTTTGTTTTATGGTATATTAAACCTACGGTGGATTATGAACTGCTTTGTGGTTCTATGACTAACTTCGCATGATCTTCTAAGTCATCGCTCAAGACATCCATATCGTTTGTCGAGTATGATTAATAAGTTTATGAGTTGGTAGTCATGAACCATGAACAGTACATGTATGTGCATCTACACATCCTCACAAGACAATATCTAATGATCTTATAATGTCTGAGCAAACTGTATTCTGTGGGAACCAGTAAATTAACAATTGTATAAAACAATCACAATAGTGACTATTCACCAACTCCATAGATGAATCTTGCAACTTTGAAGTATTTAGTTTTTTCATAAGTAGTATTACAAAAGAGAAGATATGATTGAACTTTAAATTCACATGAACATAGAAAAGACAAACGATTCAAAGGGTAACTGCCTATTCTTTGGAGGCTGTAGAAAATTTCATCAATAGATTCCTTAAATATCTAATATGGATTTTTATTCTGCTTTTGGAAGTGTACTTTCTCTGTATTTGACTATGTTGTTAATCATTTAAATGGAGCATATTTGTCATTTAAAACAGTACAAATTCATGTTATATTGTTATCTTGTCTACCTTTTATTGATATTTTAGTTTTATGCTTTTTCATTTGGTATAATTTTTAACTTGATTTGCCATGTTGTACTAACTATTCTCTTGGCATTATGGTAGGTTATTCGTCTATGGTCACTAGACCGCTATAAATGTGTAGAAGAATACTCGATACCTGATAAGCTTTCTCTAGTGGACTTTGATTTTGACGAGAGCAAGGTCAGTGATTGAATGTTTTATGGATTAATTTTGTTCGGTGAAAGTATAAGAAATATAGTAAAACTTTTCTTAGGAATGAAAAACCTTAAATTGTTTGGTTAGTTAATTCACATTTTACTAAAAGTTAGTATTAATAAGTATAATTGGTTTCAATTGTAAAAGTTTGGCTGAGGTTTTGCATGCTTTATATCTCTTAATATTCATTTGTAGATCGTTGGGCTAATTGGCAGTCATTTGTGCATATGGAGGCGGAATGGGAAAAGAAGTATATTTCCTTCTCTTGAAGGCAAATTCATAAAAGGTTCATGCATGCGGTAAACAAAAACAATGCTCTTTCTTCTGATTTAATTCAAATTCTGTTGCATAAGGCTGTCAGACTCAGAATCTTGTATGCTTTGCTGGCATGAAGTTGAAAATTTATCTAAATTGAGTTTCATAAGGCAGTCTGTTGCTTGCTCTAAGCTTCGCTTGTGAAATATAAGCCTTATTGATTTTTCTGTTCTGCTCTATTTGTGTTATTTTTCTGTAGTTACTATTAAAAAGGTTAACATTTGCAATAACTACAAACCAACCATAAAAATTGTTACTTGAATTTTAGTGATATTATTGCACCTGGTAATTAATTATATTATATTGTACTTTTATAAGATCACATGACCTGTGTTAAGATTGTGTATTTTACACTCCTCTTCCACTCCTAGATAGGATCTTGATTTGGACCTGAAAGTTTTTCTTTTCCCCTTATGTGCTTGCAGTTACTTTGATCCAGAAGCTATGGTTGGATGTGATGATGGGTCTGTTCGTGTTTTTGACATGTATAGTAGGAGATGTTCTCAAATAATAAGGTATCTTGCATTTTTTTTCTTTTTTATTTCTGTCCAAAAATTATCTGCTGTCACTGCAAATTTAATTTATCATGAAAAGAACACAAGTTGCATATTGTATAAAATCATAAATCTCACTGGTATTGGTTGATTCATTTGTATTGATTGATGAATAACTTAAACATGCCGTCTAACATTTATAGTATGTAAAACTCATTATCTGCAGAATGCATTCTGCACCTATAACTTGTTTATGTTTAAGTGAAGATCAACTGATATTAAGTGGCTCCACTTCGGGGAATATAACAATATCAGATCCTTCTTCTGTTCAGAAAGTAGCAAGACTTAGATCAAGTGATTTTAGAGGTAATGGTTTATCCCTTCTAATTAATATCATGCTTAGCATGATTGCATTAAGGATATGCAACAAAATCATAAGAATCAAATTGTGTTTCCTTTTTTTTATTTGATGAGCATCATGCAACATCTATTCCCAATTTTGATAAAAGTGAGTCACAATTTTGTATTTTGGATGTGGATTTGGTTTGGTTAGGTTTGGATCACTTTTTTTAGCATTTGAATCATAACTTACTAAATCCAGTTTAGTTCAAATATTGTTCTAGGCGGTTTGGTTTATGTTGGATTCAGTTTGGTATAAAATAGTTTGTTGACCACGCCTAAAGGTGGGAACTATGCAAACTGTTGAAGGTTTGAAAATGGGAGATAATGTTTGTGTAGCCAAACCTGGGATACTATATTGGAGCCAACATTATATTGGCTCAGCATTGGAATTAATTTATAATTTCACCGGTGTTTGGTTTGCATTTGTACAGATATTAGATATATATACTACAGTACTTGTGGCACTTCAACCGGAGTTAAGTTAATATGATCTTATTTTATTTGGTGGATTACTCCTTGACGAAGTAGTATTTATTTACATGTTTAGAATATTAATTTTGCATGCAGTGGCATAATTAGTTTTGACCAATGTAGGAAATTAAGCACTACAGATTCTGATGCAGCAAGTGAAAATCTTATTTAATCTTTTGTTTTCCTCGCAGGCATAAAGACCCTGTGTTTAAAACCCTCCTCTCAGCTATTGTTTGCCGGATCAGCTGTTGGGTATACATATTGTTGGGACATGAGGTATGCTTGCAATAGTGTATTAAACGTTATTGCTAGGGGTAGGGGGCATCAACATTAGGAATTCCTAAACAAGTTAAGACGCTTGTAATAAAGCATGCTATATCATTCCCAAGGTCTTAGATCATAGTCGCACTGCTATCCTTGATATCATAGAGAATTGTGGTCAAATGCAATTGCTGCGGCCATAATCGCAGTCACAGAGACATTAAAACGCTTCATGTTGCAGGCATAATCGCACCTATTTTAAAACCCTTATCATCTGTAGAAATTCACGAATTTTCCATATTAATATTTTCATCACACCGGTAATACATGTGGACTCTTGGAACTGCTTGTTTTCGTATAATCTGATGGGTATTAAGGTGCTGGATGAAGCTTTACGCCTTTCCTAATTGGTGCTTCCTTTTGCTAGGTAGTCTTCCCTAGTTCTTTTCCTCTCTAGATGTCAAAAATTAGGTTGATTTGGGTACAAATCCATCCCTGGGAATGCAACAGTGTTAAATATCTTGAGGGAAAACTTTGCCACCCATTGCGGTCCTACCCGGCTCGAGGGATTAGTCTCTGCAGTTGCAATACCCTGTTCACAAAAAAAAAATAATATATATATATATATATAAAATCATTCATTTTTACTTGACCAGTGCAAAGTTTTATATATTTCATTACTCATATACACAATCTTATTTGTTTTACATCATGCAGGACACGAAAGCTGTTATGGACCACTCGAGTGAGTCCCAATGTCGTGTCCACTTTACAGCACATGCAGAATGACAAATCAACATTGGCTGTTGGAGGAATAGATGGTATCTTAAGATTTCTAAATCAAAATGATGGCAATATTGTTTCAAGTTGTATTACGGAGGATAGATTGTTATCAACATATCAAAGTCATTCAGGCTCCATCCAAAGAAGGAAGGGGAAGAGATTGCCTGAAGATACCTACATAAATATTGATACCATTCCTAGGAATTCTAGACCTTCTATTACATGCCTAGCAGTTGGAATGAAGAATGTTGTTACCACACACAATACCAGGGACATCAGATTGTGGGAATTCAAAGAGAATAATACCTTGACGTTGTAAAATTTATGACCTACTCCCTCCGGTCCTATTTATAAAAAACATTTGACTTTTTTGATTCATTGCATAAATAATATATTTGGTCTATGTTCTATACAAGATACATCAATTACTCAATGAATCTAAAAAGTTAGATTTTTCTCACAAATAGGACGGGAGGGAGTATTAAATTTGTGCCTCTAAATTTCGTGTACGGATTAACATAAAGTCACACACTTGTGTTTTTTGTTTACCCAGCATACTTAGAGAATCCACAATGATGGTTGTTTCACGTACTTAACTGAGCTAAATAGGCTCCCCCATTATGGATCGAACAAATTGGGTGCTTGTAAAAAAGAATGACTATAGAAGCACCTTCTCTCTCTTCACTATCTTAGGGACCCAATAAATAAATTGTATTAAAATGATTTTTTTTTTGTGAAAATGTAATAATTTATAGTTATTGATGGGGTAAATTTAGTAAAAAAAAAAACCTGCGCAGTTAAGTTGGAAATATTAAGTGTTTATTTATTATTAGCGTTTAAAGGGTATATAATGAGTGATGTGTATATATTAGTCCCACTCAAGCTCTGAAATGCTTCACAGTGAATGGTCTTAGCACATTCCTGAGAATTTTGTTAACTGTTTACACGTTGGAATTGAACCTGCGGAACTCGTTATATTATTTTTACACGTCAAGATTCTAAAAACTACGTAAATGTAAAAATATAATGTTTCTAAAAATTCTATAACTCAATTGATATTTTTTTAGTCTAATTATCTTCATGTCAAATAGTTAAAAAAGTATTGATTTTATATTTGTTCCTTTCATATTTACAAGAGAAAACTAATGCAATTCATTAAAATCAAAGGATCACTATAAGGTGGAATGTCAAAATAAAGCTGAACATAAGAGGTTTTACAGAACCATGATAAAGTACAACAACTTCTACTTAAAATGGAACCTACCCCTTTATCATTGTTTGGCACGATAAAAGAGTCCACAACACTCTTCAAAACCAAAGAAAAGATAATTTGTTTTAATTCTAAGAATTTTGCTCTTAACTCAAATAGTTTCGTTCACTCCCAAATGAAATGATCAAAATGCCCTTACGTGATTCAAGTTACGCTAGTGTATTATTTACATGAGTTAAAATACGCTACGTGAGTTAACTCACGCTAGTGTTGATTTACAAACACTGCAGCGTGAGTTAACTCACGTTACAAAATATGTATTTTTTTGATTTAAATGGTAATATAAATAATTATTCAAATAGTAATATAAATAATATAAATAATATCAATGTTAATAATATAAATGGTAATATAAATTCTCAACAATTACATATTCCAAATACAAAAAATTATATTCCAAATTCTTATGTTTTAGTTTTCTTAATAAATGTGATTTTTTTTTTTTGCTTATAATTTGGGACGGAGGGAGTACTGCATTTGTATCTTCGTCATCATAATCTATTTGTTAAGATTTTGCTTAGCATATAACAATTCACCTATTGGAGACCCACTCACCAAGTTATAACACACATGTAACAATAAATACTAGAACCCACACTTTCTGGAAACCCTCTATCTTCCCCTATTATTTCACTTGATTTTTACGTTACACATTATCTAAACTCTCTTAATGCAGCCAAGTAATCACTCCAATTCTCCTACACACCCTTAGTCACTCTAGGTAAATTATATATGAAATTTTACAGATTAAGTTTATTATGTAATGTTTGTCCTTTCAAATCAAATCTTATGGTGAGGTAGTTTTTCATGTCTCCTCTTTGCTTGGTTTACCTCCTCCAATTGCCTTTTGATATGGTTTGCTTAGTTTCTTCTATTCTAGGATGTGGTTTCTTAATTCTTACAAATCTTTGTTTCTAATATTTTCCATGATATTTCACTACAAAAGCTAATTCGTAGTTAATTTCTAGCAAATGAACCTAGTTAGAGATATGGTACGGAATACCTATTGAATTGGTCGTAGCATGGATTGAGAGATAAATTGTTAGGGAAATAATTCTTAGTAAATCCGTAGTTAGTAGAAAAAAGAAATCGTAGCAAATATTTAGTTATTCCGCAACAAACAAGTATTCTAAATGTATCTTTTGTAGCAACTTATCATAGCAATTTTGCAGCAAAACCGCAATTAAACTTATCATAGCAATTTCGCAGCAATCCAAAACTAAACTTTTCATAGCAATTTCGAAGCAAATCCATAACTAATAAAACACTCCCAATAAAATGTTTTTGAATAAATTAATAAATTTAAAGCACTACCGGTCAATTAATAAGTAACTTTAATCGAACACCACAAGAAATAAAAAAATCAAGTATTGCATAACAAATTTTGTCATACAATATTAATAAGTGTGAAGATACAAGAAATTTTTCATATTAAAACAAGAGTTGAACTTATACATGAGATTCTTCGTATTATAACCACAATCCAATTTGTCAAGAACTAAATTACGCTGGTAAAATAAATTACATATCATTATTTTAGTTAATAACCCGGTTTGACACTTGAAATGCAATGAATCCAACTTGAAGTTGTTTGATAATACATGTACAACAAAACTAATGGTTATAGAAGTCTCTTGCTTGTGTTCTTCAACATTTGTTATCTTAAGGAATAAAGTGAAAATTCCTTGGAAGTGCAAGCAGACTAGACTACTCTCAGTTTGTGAGAGGAACTAGTATAAATTGCTCTCTCTCTCTCTCTCTCTCTCTCTCTCTCTCTCTCTCTC
>Ga0099826_10003331_pt1 | contig 10855 bp, 5 predicted proteins | sample Mtrugardesep15_FD_76830 | JGI IMG/M metagenome (GOLD analysis project Ga0099826, IMG submission 76830) | Root nodule microbial communities of legume samples collected from California, USA - M. trunc garden sep15 | ecosystem: Host-associated > Plants > Roots > Nodule | place: USA: California...
GGCTTGAACAATTATGAGGCCAATGAAGTTTGAGCTTCCTCGTGGAAGCATTGCTTTTTTGCCTCCATAAATGCATAAATTATTTGGAAGATAACTTCATAACTGAATTTTTTGTGTTTCTAAAGGATTAAGAAGATTTGTTGATGCTCTTGCAAATATAGGATGGGATGGTGACAAATCTTGACGGCTTTTTGAGTTGTGTTCTGTTCAAATCAGTTATTTAGTTATTGATGATGTTTTTAGAGTTACTACTCATCGGTTAATTTCTTTATTGTTTTTTTATGGTTTTCTCTTTTTTTTGGACGAAAGCCCTCTTTGTTACAAAAAATAACTATCTTCTCATGGAAGGAAAGGAATGTAAAGTGTCCCATCAGACATCAATCGCATATATCATACGCCGCCAGTAATTGTTCCGATGTTATGTGGTCACACACGCATGATTTTACGAGTTGAAGAACAAAGACACATTCTAAACCTTTGAATGAAACACATGCTAATTGCACGTTTGGAATCCAGCAAAGCAAAAGATTTATGTCATCACAGCTGGATATCTTTTTTATTTCCTACACATACATGATAGATTCTTCCGGGTGGTCCATTTTTTGATTTTGACAGAAATAAAATAAAATGTAAAGTAAGTTTTACCAACAAAAAAAAAGTTAAGCTAAGAAACATACTGTAAGTTTTTTTTTTAGGGAAACATTTAGTAAGTTCATATAATCAAAGATTGTCAAAACTATCAAATTTCAACCACAAAAAACACTTAAAAAAAATTGTTACAAACTTTCAATTTTAGAATTTCTTAAGTGTTTAGAAATTATTTGAGCTTAAATTAGTTTACCATCTTTGAGTCACTATAAACTCTAATTGTAGAAAGTTCTTAGAGAGAGTCAGGAAATCTTAGACTTGTGTGTTTAAGTTTTGTAATGTTATAATGACAAAATATCTCAAGTGCGAGGGAACTTGACGTAATCTCGGATTGTGGAGTGAATCAGGATAAATATATATGTGTCTCTTTCTTCTCTGATTATCTTTTGTTTCCTCCGATTTGTTTTTAACTTATAAAATATTTTTTTAAAAAGCTACACAATTCAACCCACCTCTTCTTACTTAAAAAAAAAAAGTCAACCCACCCTTTCTCGTGTTTTAATCCGTTTCGATTAGTGCAAGTATCTGATCTAACTAATGGAGAACGGGTAGAGAGTCAACATCCAGCACGAGAGCATCTGTATTGGTAGTAAGTGCAAGCTTTAAGCCTAAAAAGAGACCACAAAGCTTTGGTCTAAATAGTTGTAAAGGTTACAATATTACAATGAAATCCTTTAATTAGCGGCCAAAAGAATCATGAAGAAGACCGCGACAGACATAAGCTCAATCAGAGGTACAATGATGGTCCTTTTTTTTATCACACATTTGTTTTAAAATCAAACACATGATGGTATGTTTAAGGGACCTAGTTATGAATTATCTCAATTTTTAAATGACTATTTTTAAGAGTTTTACATATACTAATTAATTAATAAGCGTAGTAAAAAAAATTGAAAATTTATATAGTTACCGTTAGCTTTATGTGTTAATTATTGTTAGATATATAGTATGTGAAACTATGAGAAGTGCACATGAATTCCGGGATAAAATCATATCATGCAATTTATGACCGGTCTGGATGATAATTTTTCAATCCTACAAATGCATATCTTTTACTTCAATGGGTTTACACGAAGTAATCAGAGAAAATCCTTAAGAATTTTTTTATGATCTTGTGTCTTCTTGTTAATGAAGTTGATATTAAAAAATCACAAGGACGAAATAGTTTTAATAATTTTAGAAAAAAGTATACCATAACAAACGATGTGCATGTAAGTTATTCAAATCATGGATATCTCGTGGCAATAAGAGTTGAGCAAAGAGCAACTCTTACTTCCTCCTTCCACTCAAGAGAAATCTGATTCCAAGTGTTCAGCACACTCAGCATTCGATCACAAGTTCTAGTACTAGCAATAAGATCATCCTTTGCCTTCATTATGCCCCCAGGTCTTGTGAGGATCCTACATCAGATAATGCATCTCATGTCATTTGTTCATATTGTGTTAAATCTAGTTCATGCATATTCGACTTGGGATTAACCGTTTAGACATGTGATATCTAATTCATTTCTCCTATAAGTACAATTTTTAGAGAAAGTGACTATTTTAGACATGTGATATCTCAAGACCTCGACTAGATGGCAGACCAGCTGACACAGAACAAAAAATAAAGTATGTGTCGACTTTCAACGTACGATATGTTGAGAATAGCGCAAAAAGGTAACTGCCACAGTCGTGGCATGTCACTGAAGTTACACTTACTTAATGTCCCTTCCTTATTCAAGTCCTCTCTCCCAGTGTATTTTCTTTCCTTATTCAAGGTTCCCGCAGGTGATTGAAGTGAGGATTTTAGAAAGAAAAAAAATTTGATCAAATGAGAAATTGTTTGCTTGAATATGGAGTTCGAAGAATTAAGGAATATAATGTGACTCTTCTAAGACAATGGTGTTGGAGGTTGAGGGAGAAAAGAGAGAGGTTGTGGTTTAGAGTTTTAGTGGTTCGTTATTGGGAGGAAGGAGGTAGGATTAAAGATGGTGGTAGGTTCGATTTTGTTTGGTTGTGAAATTTATCTAGTATCTGTGAAGGGGCAGGTTTAGGCGTTGGGAATTGGTTTTTGGATAATTTAGGGTGTTCATAGGTGATTAGTCCTCTACTTTATTATGGTGGAACCCTTGGTTGGAGGGGGAGTTCTAAAGGATAGATTCAGACGTCTTTTTGAGTTATCTGAGAACAAATTGGTGTTAGTTTTAGAAATGAGTCTTTATGATGGGGTAAGATGAAGAGGCTTGAAAATGGCGTAGGATAATTTATTGGCATGGGAGGAGGGGGCATGTCGGGGAGTGTAGTGTGTTGTTGAATAACATTGTGTTACAGGTTGGAGTGGCTAATAGATGGCAATGTTAATTACACTCATCGAAGATATATATACAGTCAGCTCAGCATACCACTTTTTGACAGCTTTAGAACACGTTACATCAACATATATTCTTCTCACAACATTTTGCATAAGGTGATTCCTTTAAAAATCAGTCTATTTGCTTGTCGTTTGTTTCAGAATCGCATTCCTACTTCCAATAACTTATTATGGCGAGGACTTCTTCAAAATCAACAACAGTTTTGTGGGTATGGTTGCGGCTCTAATGAAGATATTAATAATCTGTTTTGCATTGTAACTTTTTTGGACCAATTTGATTTTTGATTTCTCATTGGTTAGGTTACGTCACAGTCAATCCTTCTCACATTTTCGACAACTTGCTTCAATTTGGAAATTTATGAGGAACTTCAAAGCGTCATCGATCGACAATGAATCTCTTACGGCTTGCTTGTGTTTGAGTAATCTGGAATGAAAGAAATGGAAGAATTTTCAAGCACAGGGAACACATTATGACTCAATTGCTTGATAAAATCAAATTACTAACGTATTGGTGGTTGAAAGCAAAATTTGTTACCTTTCCTTTTGATTTCCACTCTTGGTGGCTTTATCCTATTATGTGTTTGGGTGCTATAACTTAGTTTGTACATTTTTTTATTTGCTCGTTGTTTGTTTTGTTTAAGTTCTTGACTTCGTAAACTTTTTTATTGTAACCCCTTTTTCTTGGCACGTCTTGTATTTGAAAGACTCAAATAATTTTAGCTTCTTAAAAGACAATTATTTTTATAAAAAAATGCATATAAAACACTTTTTATGAGAGGAAATGGAGTAACTTACGAGACTTTTTTTTCGGGGAACTTACAAGGCTTAGTTACTTATTATTTCCGGCAACATACAACGTGGGCATAGTACAAAAGATTTTTGTATGTATCTAGAAATCTCTTTTACAGATCCACAGATCCAGAAGCAAATCTTGCCTCTTTTTATGATTTCTAAAATATAATTTTTTTTCCCAAAAATGTATTGTTTTTGAAGTCCGCAGGTAAGTGGTAAAAAAAACAACGAGCCACTATTTTTTTTTAGGAAAACGAGCCACTATTTTAAAACTCAAAAATTTTCTTCTATATTTTATATTTTTTTATGATTTTTTCCTTTCAAACATATTTAAGTTCACTTTCGCTGATGTGTCCGTATTGATCTAGAATATATTATGTTATTTTATGATGCAGGAATGAGCAAAAATGAGTAAAACCAAAAAATAATATAATATATTCTACATCAACACTGTCACATCACATCAGCAAAAATGAACTCAAATGTGATGAAGAGGATCAAAATTCTAAAGAATATAAAACAGGGGTAAAATTTTGAATTTTAAAATATAAAAGGTAAAATTTATATTAAACCAAAATAAGAAGGGTAAAACTACATTTAAATAAAAAATATATTAGTATATTCTTTCGCCTCCAAAGTATAATAAAATATTGGTAAAATAAAATTGATGTATTAAAAAAAATCTAATCCAAATACATCAGTTTACTTTTACCTCAATTTTTTTTATGTTTTAATACGGAAGATGTACTATTCAATGAATAGAGAATTTCATTTATATAGGAGTACTATATACATTAACTTTTTTTTGATAATTTTTTCTTACATTTTGAGACAGATAAAATATTATAAAAGAAAAAATTATTTTTGGGGAGTATTTTTCTACCGGTACTAGGCACACACTAGTCACCAAAACCTCGATCAAAAAGATTGGGTTTTTTTTTCCTTCCAATTTGCACTTTTTTCTTATAAAAGGAAAATGCTTGTAACAAAATTTATTTTATGAAGAAAAAAAAAGATAACAAGTGGCTCTGATATATTAGTTAAAAAGATAAATATACTAAACTTTTTTAAAAAATTTGTTTAGTCAACCTTTTAAATGGTTAAAGAAAATTTTCTTTTCAATGCAATATTTTTTTTTTTTTTATCTTTTAACTAATGTCTTAGAACACTAGTTACCATTACTCTTCTTAAAATAATAGTGTGAAGATACTTTAAAATACTTTGATGAGATGGTAAGAGAATTTTTCACGTTTAACCAGAAGTCTTAGATTTGAATCTAGCATTGGATGTCTGCGTCTTTTCCACTTTCATCATTAAAAGTAATAAAAAAAATTAAACTACAATTCTTTTATTTAAAAATTAAGTTATATTTTTATGGTAAAGAAATTAAATTATTTGATTGGTAAAGATGGATAAAATTGTAAAAAAAAAAGTGTAAAGTTAAAAGATAAAATTACATCAAAAATTAGTAAATTATATATAAAGGTATACAGGTATAAATTTTTGTCATTTTATTAAATAAAAAATATTTTATTTAGGAAATTAAATAAAAATAGTTCAATGGTAAATAAAATAATTAACTTAAAATGTAATACTAAAAAAGGAAGAAAAAAATCACAGAAAAAGTTTATATTCCAATTATATATTCTTTATCTCTTTTAAGAAAAAATAAATTCCGGGAAGCCTCTAAAAAAAACAATGGTAAAGTAAATGTATGTGGTCTAAAATTTGATCTAGATTCATCGAATTTGATCATCGGTTTTTTATTATATTTAATATCGTATAAAATAGAATAAATAAATTGCAGAAAAAATAGAATAAATAAAGTCCACAAGTTTTAACTTAATTAACAAAAAATCGAAATTACTAGATTAGATTTCGTGACCGCAATTTAAACCCCGATTCTTCACTTATGTGAGTCCATTTATCTACTAAAAAATGGACAAACATTAGTAAATTTTATTTTTTAATGTGTAACGAGTAACTACATTAGTCATTCAATGTATCAAAATAACAAAATAGTTTTTAGTTGTACACTCTCTTAATCAAAATAGTTTCGGTCGAGAACAACGCTCCTACTCTCCGTTTTAACCCTCGTGTATTAACCAACCATTTCCATAGTAATAACATTATAAATAAACATTTTTATATTAAAAACTATTTTAACTAACGAAATATAACATTTAAGACTATTTCTTAATTTTCTCTCAAAAAAAAAAAAACTATTTCTTAATTTGTTACATTGAGTCAACAAAATAACTTAGTTACCGAAAAAGAGTACTAGAATAGATAAAAGGAAGAAAGAAAGATCCGCATCTATATCGTGGCTGCTTATAGGTTAGTTTATATATCTATCTATCTGCCTCTGTTTTCGCATTCATCATCATCACTTCAACAAACACAGACGCAGCAGAGAAGAAGAGAATCATCCATCATAGAGCCAATTTCGGCTCTGTAATGTCATTAGCTTTACTTGTACTTTTTGGCGGTCAAATACTTCAAATTCAAGAGATCCAGTGGGAGAAGGAACGGTAATAGATACGGTAAAAACCAATATAATATACTTTACTTCTCAATTTCACTTCAAACTTTGCAATATTAATTCATTTAATGTATGCATGTTTAGATTGACGATAAGATTCGCATAATCATGATGAACCGTATTGATTTTGTTAAAAGCTACCTTTTGAAGCTTCGAGGAGGTAAAATCACGGTGACACCATGATTTTGTTGAATATTGATTCAAATTTAAAATATTGATTCCAATTGTTGTCGCAACAATTGAAGTTAATGATATTTTAAATTGAAATTGTGTCAACATTGCAATTGTCGATATTAATTGTAGTTGTACTCCATCCGTCTCTAATTGTATGAAGAGAAAAAAAAAAAAGAGTCGGAAAAGTTGATGTATTTGGTCTAAAATGTGGATTAAATACATAAATTTTATTTGATATATTTTTACTTATAATTAGAGAATGGAGGATTAGTTATTATGGTTCTAAATTGTTGTTGCGACGTTGATGTGGGTTTTAATCTCCTGGTTGCAGAGCGCAATTTAGAACTATGATAGTCACACACGCGCGCGAAATATCAAAATAATTTGATGTGGCGGCGCGGCTTGTACAGTGATAATTTAATTTTGAATTAATGATTGAAGTTACATTATGATCTTTGTTAAATATAAGTAATTATAGCCATTGATGTTATGTCATGATTTGTGTTAACTATAATTCCTCTATTATTACAAGGTTTTTTCTCTTACTTAATGCATGATTGATGTTGTTTTGTTATTGTTTTGTGTTTTTTATAAGTAAATGTTAGTGGTTAATTTGTTGTTTGTGCTTAAATTCAGAGGAATCAAAGAAGTGTGCATATGGCTGCGAATGTTGTGAAAGAAGCTGAAGCGACTGAGATGGAAGCTGTTTTGACCGCAAAATGCAGCTGTTGCGGATTGGTGGAAGAGTGCACACAAGCGTACATTGCGCGCGTGAGGGAGAGATTTGGTGGTCGATGGATATGCGGTTTATGTGCTGAGGCAGTGAAGGAAGAAAGGGCTAGGTCGGAGAGTGATGAGAAGATAATCACAATTGATGAAGCTTTAATGCGGCACACCAAATTTCGCCAGCAGTTCAGATCTTCTGCTTCTGATCATAACAAAGATTTCATAGTTGCTGTGAAACAGATTCTTTTTAGGACTTTGGATTCTCCTAGGAGCAAGCCGAGTAAGGAACATTCTGCGTGCAGACCTCTTGGTAGATCTCACAGTTGCTTCTCAACAATGGAAACAACTCCGCCAAGGACGACAGAGACACATACAGAGTGATTAAGAATGAAGTGAACATTGGATTATTGCAAGGCAAGCATTGTTGGTGGTGTCAAGGTTTCTTTAGAATTAGTTGTGTCCTGTGTTCTTGTTTATGTGTTTAGTCTTGGTATTTATGTTTTGAAGATTTTGGATGATTTATGTTTTGTTTTTTGGCATTAGTGATTGAATGGATGATGGTTGGAGAAAAGTTTTCCTTCCCGGACTTCAATCACTTGGCTGCGATCTCATTTTGATTACTAGCAATTGAATTTTAGTTTTTATATGGTTGGACCAAATTCAGGTTATGAAATTTATTTGAAGCTTTTGTTTTGGACACAATGTCTAGTTTGGTTTGGTGGACAAACCATTGCATTCTACCTTTGATAGTTTGATCTGAATTGTTTGATTGAAATCATATAACTATGTCATTCATATTGTGTTGAAAGTTGAAACAGAAACAGATCCATTCCAGTGGATTTTTTACTGGAGAGTGTTCAGTGGATATCTCCACCCTTGAGTTCTCTCAGACCGCATGCGGTCTGAATAGACGGCTGGCTGACATTCCACTGCAGAAAGTTTACGCGGAACAGGATCTGTTTCCGCATTAAAGCAGCTGCAGACAGCCGAAAAAACCTGTCAGTTGCAATAAAGTCAAAATACAACATCTGATCTTCATCTAACGACCGAGATTTCTTGACTTAATACTTCTTGTTATTATATGGAATCCAGATCCAATAAAATCATTGGAGTGCATTCCCCCACCACTCAAATGTATGGCCTCTTCAAAACCACATCATAGTTGTTTAGGGGCGCGAAATTAACTATCACAATGTGTTACATTGCAGGAATTATTGTTGATCTGATGCTTTTTTGGTTATAGTGATACCTGCATAATTTTGCAGTGTCCCTATTTGAGGTGCATCTTGTACCTTTTATACATCTTGAATTTGCTTGATTTATTAGAATTTATTTTTGCCTGATAAAAAAAAACTATAGCAATGTGTGTCCAAACATAGACTAAGTGGCAATATCATGAGGCTGCTTGTTAACTTTTGTTTATGGAAGAATCAAAAGCTATGGCTAATAATGCCAAACTATAGCCTTTAAGCCGGTATTTAGAATTAAACACTAGAATTCGAAATTCTAGAACAAAATGAAAATGTCACATTTATTGATATGATTCATGCCAACATATCAATCTCATACTAGTCTATTTTCTAGTTTGTTGTTTTCTGAGTACATTTTTTTAGAGGAGATTGTGTGACTCAATAAATAAAGCCCTCAAATGTTAAGCCACACAATTTATGTTTTTGACTAGGTATAGCTGACAAGGCAAGTGTTCCAAAAAAATATCTAGAAGTAATGGGTCCATAGCTATCGATTAGTTGATACATATGGTTACGTCTTCTGCTCACATCCGTTGTAATTTTGGTTTTAGTGTGAAATTATATTCTTGTTAGGTTATAAGTCAATTTTATTATGAATGTTAAATGAAATTTGTGGTTTTCATTGATCTTGCATGAGGTGTACCCTCCGTAAAATAATTTGTTTTCTAACAAACCAAAAAGAAAGGGGGTCCGTATTGCTTCTGATGGAAAAATTGTGTTTTATTGAGAGTATGAAAGATGACAAAATGGGACCATTTGTGTACAATGAATCATCACAAGAACCGTACTTCTAAGACCCACTAGAACTACAAGTTGATAAGTGCCAGACCCTCGTGATAAGGATGCATGATAATTGATAAGGGATACATAAACCGTGAAGTATTAGCCTTCTTCTATGCCAATGTCAATTTGGAATTCAGCTAAAATCTGATTTTGATTGTTTTGGTTAGAATTCGAACTTGAATTTGTCCGAACAATTTATCTTTAACTTAAGATTAACCATTTGAATTTAACTATTTAACACTTATATACTTTGGGGTGCGACTTTTAGGTTAATCAAACATATTAATTAAAAAGATAATATTTAGACATAAAAGGTCTATATGGACATCGTAACAAAATATACTACATCCAAGTGTTGATTTAATCGCAAGAAATAGAATAAATCAATAAAAACAAAGTTAAAAACGTTTAATATGAGTTGTCGGATGTTAATGTTTTGTATTAAACAAGATCGACCAAAGGGTATGGCTAATAAATTCTAACTTTTGATCAATCAATTAAAATTATTTTTTATTAAATTTTATAAAAGGATCTCATACACAGACAAAAAAAAAATCTAATATGCATATAAAAGGTCACATAAATTAAAGGTTACAACAAAGATCTCTACTCCTTTCATAGAAAAATAAAGATTTCTGCTTTATATAACTTTGTACACAACCCTCATACTCTCCGTTTTTTCTTATCTATCACAAATAATTGGAAAGGTGACTTCCGTCCAAAAAAAAAAGAGGAAAGGTGACGAGTTCAAACTCCATTTTTTTTACGGTGATAGTGATGGATAGGCAATTATTGGAACGATGCATATATGCATTATCTAATATATGATTTTCTTCGAAAGGATTCTCTACCTTTATTATTTGGTACTTTTAATTGTGAGTTTGGAGAAGAAGGGGATGAGAGGATTTGACATAGAATAAAGGAGTAAGTGGAAGAAATAGAGGACATTGGAAGGAGAAGTTTTGAAGGGTTTTTTTCCTTTAAAATACAAAACTCTCATCATTTGGGAACTAAATAATTATATTAGGGAAGGGTTTTGGGGTTTTGAGAGGGTTTATATGGATTCTTCAAATTTCATCTATGTTGTTATAATATTCTTAAAATTAAAAATATATTAAGCATAAGCATTAATTTATCGCTCTCTAAGAAAATACTCTTTAAAAAGTTTAAAGATTTTTCAATTTTTCCTTATTTTCTCACCCTTCGAGGCTCTTCCTTTTCCTCCCCTCCAAACTCTCAAACAAAACATTAGTGTATTTTATAAATATGCTATGATTAGCATAAATTATTTAGACAAGAATGAAAGTTAATTTAAGAGAGAGATAAAAACAAAGTTATTAAAAATAGACAACACAAAGGTAGAAATCTCAACCCGATTTTCTCCTATTAAGCACCCACCTCTAGATCTAAATCTAGTAAAGAAGCAAGTAAATTGAAGTAAATTGAAGTATGCTAGTGCAAGTTCATATATGCAATAATACACTAAGCTTGAATTTTGATTTGAAAAGTCGGTACAATAATTCAAAAATATTTTGATGCAGTATTGATGACAAACTTTGTAGGAGGAAAGATGAATAATTAGTAAAAA
>Ga0099826_10003333_pt1 | contig 10852 bp, 12 predicted proteins | sample Mtrugardesep15_FD_76830 | JGI IMG/M metagenome (GOLD analysis project Ga0099826, IMG submission 76830) | Root nodule microbial communities of legume samples collected from California, USA - M. trunc garden sep15 | ecosystem: Host-associated > Plants > Roots > Nodule | place: USA: California...
TTTGAATCCCCTTTTGTCAAGAGATACTTAAGAGCTGCATGATCTGTAAAAACAATGACTTTGGAGCCTATTAGATAAGAATGAAATTTTTCCAATGCAAAGATTACTACAAGCAATTCCTTTTCAGTGGTGGAATAGTTCACCTGAATTTCATTTAAAATTTTGCTTGCGTAGTAAATTGCATGGAAAAATTTGTTCTTCCGTTGGCCTAGGACTGCACCAACAACATATTCACTTGCATCACACATGAGTTCAAAAGGTATTTCCCAATTAGGTGCAATGATTATTGGTGCAGTTACCAACTTGGTTTTAATCAAAGAAAAAGCATTTAAACATTCAGAATCAAAATTAAAATCATTTTACTTGACTAAGAGGTTACAAAGGGGCTTGGAAATTTTAGAAAAATCTTTTATGAAACGCCGGTAGAAACCAGCATGCCCCAAGAAACTCCTCACCCCTTTAACATTAACAGGAGGGGGAAGTTTCTCTATAACCTCTATCTTTGCTTGGTCCACCTCTATGCATTTACCATTTATTTTATGCCTCAAAACTATTCCTTTAGTTACCATGCAATGGCATTTTTCCCAATTTAAAATAAGGTTAGTTTAGGTGCATCTTTTAAGGACAACATTTAGGTTAAACAAGCATTGATCAAAGGACTTGCTGAACATAGAGAAGTGGTCCATAAATACCTCAATGTTCTTCTCTATCATATCAGAGAAGATGGAGAGCATACAACTTTGAAAAGTCGCTGGCGCATTACACAGCCCAAAAAGCATTCTCCTATAAGCAAACACACCAAATGGACAAGTGAAGGCAGTCTTTTCTTGGTCTTCCGGAGCCACCGCGATCTGGTTATACCCCGAATAACCATCCAAAAAGCAATAAAAGGCTTGACCAATCAATCTCTCTATCATTTGATCCATAAATGCCAATGGGAAGTGATCCTTCCTTTTTGCGGTATTTAACATCCGGTAGTCTATGCACATTCTCCAACCTGTGACGGTACAGGTGGGTATTAATTCATTTTTTTCATTAGCCACCACCGTCATTCCTCCTTTTTTAGGTACCACATGAACTGGACTTACCTAAGTACTATCTGAGATAGGGTAAATCATTCTAGCATCTAGGAGTTTCAGCACCTCCTTCTTTACCACTTCCTTCATTGTTGGGTTGAGCGTTTGTTGAGGTTGCACCACCGGTTTGAATTCAGCCTCCAAATGGATTTTGTTCATACAATAGGCTGGACTTATACCTTTCAAATCAGAAATCTGCCACCCCAACGCTCCTTGATTCTCCCGCAAAACCCTCATTAATTTTTCTTCTTTAAGCGGTAGCAGGGAACTGCTAATGATCATTGGCCTAGATGCATCTTTGCTTAGGAAAACATATTTACGATGTGAAGGAAGTTCTTTTAATTCAGGAATTTGTGCGGTTTGTTCTTCTTCTTTAACTTGATTCAGAACTTCTTTTGGCAAAACACCCATTTGTGGTTCACTAGCTGCAAGGTGTCACACACATTCTTCTATTTCAACTTCACCATCTTCCTCAGGATTTTCTATAGAATTGAATATTGCTATTTCCATTGGTGGAGCAAGATTTCTTTCTTTTTCAACATCTTCAACAATTTCATCGACCACATCTACAAGGTAACACTGTGGGTTGTCTGTTCTATGCTTCATAGCTTCGAAAATGTTAAAGATGACTTGTTCATTTTGAAACCGCAACATTAATTCTCCCCTTTCCACATCAATAAGTGTCGTTCCTAATGCTAGTAAAGGTCTTCCCAACAATAGAGGCATATCTTCATCCTCTGCCATGTCTAATATCACAAAATCAGTCGGGAAAACCAAGTCATTTACCTTTACTAAAACGTCTTCAAGCACTCCATAAGGGTGTGATACTGTACGATCAGCTAGAGTGAGAGTCATTTGTGTAGGCTTTGGTTCCCCACAATCCAATCTCTTCATCATGGAAAGAGGCATCAAATTTATGCTTGCTCCCAAGTCACACAGATCTTTACCCATGCTTTCCTTCCCAATAGTGCAAGGAATAGTAAATGCACCAGGGTATTTCAATTTATGAGGGAGTTTCCATTGAAGGATGGCACTGTAATTTTATGACAAAACTATGTTTTCATCATCCTTAGGTCTCCATCTTCCGGTTAACAATTCTTTCATGAATTTAATATACACTGCATTTGATCAAGAGCTTCACTGAAAGGAATATTTACCAGTAGTTGAGAGAACAACTCCAAGAATTTCTTGAATTGTCCTTCATCTTTCTTCTTCTTGCTAGATAGAAGGGGATATGGAAGCTTTACATAATATGGAACCACTTGTTATTTGTCCCCATCTTTCAACAATTGCGTTTTAGTCTTCCTCAACATAGAACTAACATCAATCAAAGGCTCACTTTTTTCTACCTCATCATTTTTATTCTTCTTTTAATTTTCAACTACACCACAGTCACTTTCATTTTCAACTACATCCTCATCACCATTCTTTTCAACTACACCATTTTCAACTTCCTCCTCCACTATCTCATCAACCTTCTTCTTAGCTTTTGGAACTAAAGGTGTCAAGAACTTTTTGCTCCTTAACTCAATAACATTACAAGTTTCATTCTTAGGGTTGTCTTTTGTGTTACATGAGAGTCCCCTTTTGCTTTCTTCAACCAATTGCTTAGCCATTTGCCCGATTTGAGTCTCAAGCGTCTTTCTGGAAGTTTCATTGTTTTTTCTTTCAGCTTCTTGGCTCTTCTTTATTTCTTCAAAGTTCCCTTGGGTTATCTTCATGAAGTTGATCATAGTTTCCTCAAGAGCTGAAGGCTTCCTCTATTGTTGTTGTTGTTGAGGGTTAGGTAGCAAAGGATTCAAGGTGTTGTTATTTGAGTAGCTGAGGTTAGGGCGCTTGTTGAAACCTGAGTTATAGTAAGGGTTTGGCTTTTGATAGTTTCCCATGTAATTTGCTTCCTCACTCACTCCTTCAGGTACACACTCATCATTTGCATGCCCTTCTCCAAAGAAATCACATCTCACTCCAGCTACTTGTTGAGACTGGGTGGCCATAGTTAACCCTTGGACATGTTTGGTTAGATCAGCTAACTGTTTGTTCATGGATGCTTGCTTAACTAAGATGGTGGTATTGTCACTTACCCCGAACACACCCCTTTTCTTTTTATCCGCATCAGCACGATATTCATTATGGGCCATTTTCTCTATTAAGGCTTGGACTTCGTGATCAGTTTTGGATTTCAAACTACCACCAGGTGAAGCATCAAGAAACATCCTATTATTATGTGACAACCCCTCGGTAAATATTTGGAGGTATTGATTTTTAGTGTACTCATGGTTAGGATATCTCTTGAGAAGCAAATTGAATCACTCCCAAGCATCATAAAGTGACTCACTCACCCCCTGCTTAAAGTTCAATATCTCTTGTTTCTTTTCCCAATATTTGGACATAGGAAAATACTTTTCTAGGAATTTCAGCTCTAACTCCTAAAATGTTTGAATGGTTCCAGCCGGTAAGGATAGCAACCAGTCTTTGGCTCTACTGGTCAATGTGAAGGCAAACAACCTAAGTTTCTTTTGGTCATCTGTCATAGTGGCTGGGGGTACACAAAACTCACAGGTTTCCGCAAAATGGCTCAAGTGTTCACGAGGGCTTCTACACTCAGCCCCATCAAACTGTTTGTCCCTCAACCCATTCAGAACAATGGTCTTGATATCAAAGGCTACAAGATTAGCAGGTTGGAAAGTATGGGTTAGGCGACCACGGTTATTGGATAAACCATGGTCTCCCAACATCGGTCTCGGTACTGGACCCCCATCTCCCATTGTGCTTGTCTTAGGAGAAGACATTGATTCAACTTAAGTAGGTACCGGTATCTGCTCTCGTGCACTTGGTGGGATCGACTTTGACAACCAGACAACTTTCCGATTGGCTTTTGCAGACCTCTCGATTTCAAGATGGTATTGTAGATCGTCTGAACTTCTTCTACCTTGCATAAATAGCAAAATACCTTAGCAGCACTGCTCAATGCAAAATAAATGATGAATTTCAAAACAATTTTAAATTTTGACAGAAAATAAATTGCAGAAATCCTAAAGTAATAACGTAATTGCTTTGTTGAAATAATCAACAGTCCCTAGCAGCGGCGCCAAAAACTTGATAAATTTTTGGCAAGTGTACCAAAAACTATCGAAGTAGTAATAAATATCGTTCCACAAGGACTGTGTTAATTTCTATTGTAGCTATGTAGTTATTGTTTAGAATATATAAAGTTTGTTTGGTTGCCCGAGGCAGTAGATTTTAGTTTACTAAACGGTAAATAAAGTGCGAGAGAAAATTACTTTGAGATGAATGATTAATCCGGTGAATTTGCTATTGCCCTATATGAGTACTCTACCTCCCTTGATTCTTAATTACTATTCAATCTTTACGACAAATTAACTAAGATGTTTTGATCAATCTCTTGACTCAAAACCCTTTCCTAAGTTATAACCTTTTAACCTCTTAAACCGATTGAATAACCGCGTAAGCGATGGCGGAACGTTAATTCATGTGTCATAATCCTTAATTTCCTATCTCTAGGTTCCTAATGTTGAATTAAACAGAATTACTAGTTCAGGATTAAAAGCTAGGGTTAGTAGTCATTCAATTCTTAGGATCAATTTATGTGATTGAAAGAAGCTACAGTTAATAGTCATGTCGATAATCACATGAAAAGCAATGAACAAAAATAATTTTGAATAAAGACTGAATAATATTAATAATAAAGAGAGTTTCAACTATTGATTCATATATTACAATAGGTTCATCATGGCTTAATCAAACTAAGAGTTTAGCTACTCACAACTAAACAATCATAAGCATAAACAAGAGAAAACATACATAAATCTGACCAACGGTGAGTTGGTATGAGATTCAGGGTTTGTTCTTCGATCTCCTGGTGTCTTCTATGCTGAAAATGTTAATAATAATTTGTACCCTAATCCTTGGCCGCAACTGGCTTTATATAGAAAGAAGTTTAGGGTTTCAGAAAGCTCACAAATCGTGCCACGTTACGATCCAGTCGTGGCACGATCAGTTCATGAATCCTACGTGGTAGCAGACAAAACCGGGCATCGTGGCACGTTACACAAACCTTCGTGCCACGAAAATTACAGTGACAAATCCTTTGTCCCACGTTCATCAATCGTGCCACGAAATGTCCTCAACGTGGCACGATTTCTATCTTTTCACCAGATTCTTCTCATGAGCTCTTGTTCCTATTTTAGTTTGATTTCACCATGAATTACAATAGTTGACTTTCTAAATGCCATAATAAAGACCTAAACATGACTAAAAAACTAGTGTTGATGTGCAGTCATCAACAAAATATAAAGGAAACTACACAACCATTTTAAGTATCTTCAACAAAATCATCACAAGTTCATTATAATGGGTGGAGATGCGATGGGGTTTGACAAGTAAAATGAAAATATTTGTGCAGGTAGGAGCCCACATAAGCTTGCGTGTAACAACCCGTTTTTAGCTATAATTATTTTATTTATATATTGTGTGTGTTTATATATGTTTACATGTGTTTATATATGCCCATTCGCTTATGTGTATAATTGTGTGGAGATTAGTGAATTTTTTACATAGAAGGGTATTTTAGTCATTTTGGATGCTAAGGGTATTTTGTTCAGTTGTCAAGTAAGGGTAAAATAGTAATTTTACTTGTGAGGTTTTAGTGAGAATCATTATTTTACTAAGTTACTATTGAATTGGGATAATTATTTAGTGCTCCTTATTTGATGGTAAGTTTGGGTGAAAGTGATTATTTGTGAATTATGACTTTTGTAAATTTTAAATGTCAATTTTCGTGCTCCTTATTTGATGATAAGTTTGGGTATGTTAAATTGATGTTATGCTTGTTGTTGTTGTTGGTTTTCCAGTGTTGAAGTATGATGATATAAACCCTTTGAGATTTTTGCTTAATTTGATGAGAAATGATGTTGTTGTGAATTGTTGGTGAAATCATGATCATGTGTTATGTTTGTTGTTGAGTAATGTTGTTGATGATGATTCATGCCTTGGGTATCACTAATTGTGTAGTTGTGATTCAATTTGTTGTGTTGTGATGAATTTTTGGTGAAATGGGTCAAAATGGAGGAATATCAGATTTTATTTTTGAGTGAGTTGATGATGTTGTTAGGATGAATAAGAACACTTAGAATTTCTGTTTTGAAACAAAGGTTTTGGGTGTTTAATCGTTTGGGAGAAAATGAGATTTTCGTACAAAAGTCGTTTTTGATCGTTTTTGGAAAATAAGTGATTTTTGGTGAAATTGGACTAAGCTGATTTGAGTTGGGAAAACAAGATTTCTCTGTAGAATGTGATAGGTTTAAGTGATTGAAACGCATAGGACATAACGGAATTGAAATCAAATAAACGATCAGAAATTTATGCGCGTGTTAGCCTGTGATTTCACAAGGCTCATTTAATGTGGTCAACATTAGTTGACCTTCTTTCTTTGCAGGAATCGAAGTATTTTCTCTCAACTGAAGGAGTTCGACAGGATTTGGACTTAGTGTAAAAGGACCTAAATGCCTTAAAAGTTCGACAAGACGTGAGTCAAGAATGCAAGACTGTTGAAGTCAAGTAACTACCATTGAGGCAGGAAGATTCGAATTTCAAAGAGAAGCGGTTTCCTCAATGGAGAACGTGGGAGACAAGCGGTTGTTTACAAGGAAGAAGTGCTGATCGTGAAGTTAGGCTCTTCCAGTTATTTTATTATGTATAAATAATAGTTTTCCATAGGGAAAACAGGTCGCAAATCACATATACAAAATTCTAAAACACTCGAAGTACCGGCGTGAGAGAAAAGAGTCATAAAGAATGTATGTAAAGGATTTGTCGAACCACCTTTATTTTTAATGCATTGTAATTTATTTTTTCTTTAAGTCTCTGCAACTTTTAACTTAATGCCTTTACTTTGTGTTTAAAAACCTTTTTTCTATCGAAAGATGCCACACGGTCATGTCTTGTTCGTAAAGTAACCTATGAAATTGATGAACGCTTGAAAAAAAAATGTACAACATGTCCTAGGATTTCTGGTTTGATCCTGCTTGTAATAACTTAAACCAACCCTTATTGTTTACCAAAAACACGCTTAAAGAACGCAAAACTGTGAAACAAAAAAATTCGGAAATTCTGAACTGTCACACGAGCATGACCGTGCGCCCCTGTGGCACGGCTGTGTGCTTTTGTTAGACATTCGGACACACGGTCGGGTGACCTGTAACCACGACCGTGCGCCCCCCGCTATAGCCCACAAACCTGATTTTTTGAGTTTTTACAATCTTTTAATTATCTGTATGTGTTCAAAATACCTAACCTTATCTAATTGAATTATAATTGGACTTTAATGAGTAGTTTAACTTGGTTTTAAATTGAGGATGAATGTGGTTTTGAAACAAGCTAAAAATGAGACGAAATTTGAGTTTTTGGGAAATTGAACGAACTTGGCGAAACTGAATTGCTTTGCTTGATTAACTAAGCTATTAGATAGTATGTAGGGATGTTTTTAACGATGAGAAAGATTATGAATGAAATTGAGGTTAGACGATTTTAGAAAAAAAATAGACGAACTTTACCGAAATTAGGTTTTCCGATTTCCAAAACTTGTAAATGGAATGTATACATGTTTATATGATGGAATGATGATGAATCAATGATGATTAGGTAATTAATATGATGGATGTTATGACGTTGTTGTTTGTCAGTCTTTGTGCAAAATGTGAAATTGAAACGGTGATGTTTCTTTAAGTTGATAGTTGATTATGTTAATGTTTGATCATGATCATGATGATAATTTTAATGATGATGATTTATTAATGGTGAAAAATTCTTACATGAAATTTGGTGATGATATTGGTGATGAACGCATATTTATAAAATGGTGATGTTAATGGTGATGATTTGTTGAATGAACGTGTAACGCCCATATTAAAAGAGTCTAGAATATTCAAAATGTGCATTATAACTGATATTGGATGCATTAATTATACAATACAGAAATACAACATCGATGGAGATTTAGAGTATAAAGTCATCTCATGCAATAATAGTTATACATATCAAGTCAGATGAAACAAAGATACATCAAGGTTCATGACAACTAAGACGTATAACATAACATCGACTAAATAACACATGCTCTAATCTCGACAAAGCACGATCAGTCTGTAGCCTTCTCCTTACCTTTGCCACGAGCAACCTGTCAACCTGAACAAAAGAAGGAATGGGATGTAACATAATGTCTCAGTGAGTTCTACCTACATCCTAGGCTAGAGGTAACCTCGGGGAACCTACGGTTACCATGTGCCAAAAACACAACCAATTTGATTGATTATACGTGTGTGAACTCATACATCCCTAAACGATCACGCATACCTAGACCGTTATCATTCTTTTCTATCTTATCTCAGACCATATCATTTCGTATCATATCATTACTTTCATAAACATATCATATAATGGTGTATCAATAATAATCTGAGTTACTTTTACGGAGTGTATAGAGTGGAGTAACTCCGATTACAATCCCATTCATTATCGATAAATTCCTAGCTAAGGTATATCAGACTCCCTTAGTGTCGTGCGGGCCCCCTTGCGGAGCTTATCCCGTCCCCCTTGGCGTGGATAACGGAGAGACACGACACCTACACATTTATTTATTATCATAGGCATTCATATAGTCATGTACATAGTCGTAGTGGTTCACAACCTAACACGCCTTGAAGGCAAACTAAAATACATAAACCCATCTGTAAGTGTAAGGTTCTAAGTATTTCCCACACCTAGATATCAGTCCCTACCCAACATTATCATACATAACTCTCATGAGCCATGATCTGTTGAATTTGTGAATGTTGCTCATGCACTTTATCATGGGATCACACAATGCAATGTTTATTAGTGACTTGATGTTGAAAGTCTTTGGTATTAGTGTTATAAAGTTATAAGAGTTTGCAAAGAAAAGCTTCGGATGGCATTCTGGACTACAAAGAAAAGTTTTCAAAAGTGTTGTGCTAAGGCTACCCGCTTAAGCGTGCAGCTTGGTTAGGTTCTTCCAACAACACGCTTAAGCGAGCATTCATCAGTCCAGAAATGCAAAAAATCGTATTTTTGACGAAAAACTCTAAAAATCAAGTCTTTAATGCTCACATTACACACATAGTACCTGAAAAATAGTTTAAAAACAGTGCATGGCAACAATTCACATATTTTTAAGAATCAATGGCAAAAGGGGCAACTAAACCTAAAACCATAAGTAGTACATAATTGAATCTAACACAAACATAACCCACATACCTCCAAGGTGAATGCTAGCTAAAGAACTCACCTGTAAATACTAAAGGACATGCACACACACACAGTTGCAGATTTGGATTCACCCTAAAAAGAGGAGAAGAAAAGGAAACTTGAGTGGGTTTAGCTTGAAATCTACATGCTCATCCAAATCTTCTACCATGCAACATGATTACATAAGGGAAGGAAGTTAAATGGATTGGATTGAGAGAGAGGGAGAGTGAGCCGAGCACACAAGAGAGAGGGAGGATGGAAATCTGTTCTTGCAACTTAGTGAGAGAAAGAGCAAAGAAATATGAGTTGTTTTGGGTCCAAAACACTTATATAGTACATTAGCGCAATTACTAAAATGCCCTTCAGGCTAATACGCGCACAAGACGAGTTAATAGATAGAACACCGTGAAACTAATAAGCGGGATATTACAGAACGTATGCATTATTGAGTCATATGTTCATGCATACATAACTACCCAAAGGCGATAATTAGGATACTTTGTATCCACGAGGCGATGACTAGAATACTTTGTATTCAACGAGGTGATGACCGGTACCACTTGGATATAGAGTCGTGTATAAAGCGCGTTGCACACATTAAAAAGTGGCATACTTGCTTATGTGTTTGGTGATTATGTGCATTGGTGATACTTGGTGAAAATTGGTGAATATGTGAAGATGTGAAAGTATACTTGTTATATTATTATGCTTGTATACTTGATGTTTAATAATGATGCTGAATTCATTATGAATGATTTAATTAGTTGTCATTAATCATTTGAAATTAATTATGTCGTTTTACTTTCATTTGATTATGCTTTAATTGTGCAATGTTATCTAAGCCCCAGTGGTCATTTGGTTGACTGCCTGCCTATTTGTATGAATGGGTAGACAATGTGCAGGATTAGTTGCTTCACTTTGCTTAATGTGAGTATGTTTGAGGCTAGCTTTGTAGCTACTTCGTATTTTGCATTGGAGTCTTAGTTTAGGGGCTCTGATTAGGGTGTGAGTTGTCTGCTGTTTAATTGTTATGTCTGTTGAGGATTTTGAGACTTTATATTGATGATGGATGATGTTGAGGTAGATAAAATAGTCACAAGGAAGGGGGGGGGTTTGAATTGTGACCCTTTAAAATTTATCCTGAAACATAAAAGTGATTCTCAAGTTGTTTACTTGGAATAGTTAAGTTAGTATTCTGACTTTAGAACGTTCTGAAGTTCATACGCAAAAACTGCTTGAGAAAATAAATGTGCAAGTGTGTATTGTGTATACTGTAATTAAAGAGTATAGAGAAGAGAGAAAGAACACACAGAGATTTATAGTGGTTCATGTTGGAACAAAATGTGTTTAACACTACCTCTTGAGAGTTTTGATGATAACCAGGTATTAAAAATTTTCAATTGGATATGCTAATATTTGTTCAAGTGTACAGGACCATAGACAAAAATTTGAGATCATCATTAGGTTCTGGAAGAACAAAAAAAAAGAGCAAA
>Ga0099826_10003334_pt1 | contig 10852 bp, 6 predicted proteins | sample Mtrugardesep15_FD_76830 | JGI IMG/M metagenome (GOLD analysis project Ga0099826, IMG submission 76830) | Root nodule microbial communities of legume samples collected from California, USA - M. trunc garden sep15 | ecosystem: Host-associated > Plants > Roots > Nodule | place: USA: California...
AACCGTGAACAACCCTAGGCTTAATATTTCCATTTTTTTTTGCCATGCAGGAGATTGGACAGACATCAAGGGGAAGCAACGACATCCCAACTAGGTTGGCACCCCGTAGAACCCCCATCTTATGCCGCCAATCTCAGAGAAAATTTTATTAAAAAAGGGGAAAAAAAGTACAAGAGGGGACTAGGCCAAAACCCTCAAAAAAACAAAGAAGAAACAACAAAAAAAAGAAAAGAAAAAAGAAACAGCAAATCTAAAAATTTATTTATCTAATTTAATGTATATATATTTTTTGTCAAAATATTATCATGATACTGTAATTTTATAAGTATGATTGTGCGAAAGAATATACATTTATATTGTTTATTTTTATTAGTATTTTTATTTGAATTCAAATCTACAAAAATTATTTACGATTTATTTATGTATATTAATAAATAATAATAATTTTTTTTTGAGGGATATTATAAATTTTGAAGTATAAGAATAATTTAAATCCATACAGGATTTAGAATCTAGAGCAGGTTTTTTATTATTATTTTTATTTTATATAGAATTTTAGTAGTTTATAAGAAGTGTTCTTAACTTATACCCAATTCAAATAATAATATGATCTAGTATTTACCATTCTTTTTAAGAACAAAAGAAAAATTAAAATTTTAGTATTTCATAAGATATGTTCGTGCGGTGCATGTTTTAAATTTCTCTGTAATTTGATTCGATAATGCTAATACCTTTAATGATATTCTAGAAAATTATATCAAAGTGTTATAGATATATTTAAAATAAATATATTTTTGTTTTATACTAATAGATACTATTTGAAATTATAAACATATGATTGCTCTCAAACATATTATTTATACACTTTGTTTGTCAACAAAACTTGTGGTCTTTGATTTTTGGTGTTTATTCTTTTAAATAATCATCGACAACATGAATGCATATGGATATTTTCACACTTGCTTTGAATATGGAAACACATTCACGAGGGCTAGCATTTTGGATAGACAAGAAAGGATTGACATGGTATTCGTAATCCAATGTCCAATGTGTGGATAATATTTTCCATGTACTCGATCATATCTTTTACATATGGATATTTTTCATTCGACATAGTTTAGTGAAAAATTTGTTAGGTTTACCTAGTTTTAGGTTTCTTACCTTTTGAGGAGGTTTTGGTTGATGTTCCCCTCTTCTTTATTTTATAGCTTCCTTTGATTTAATATTTTTTGAGGTAGCAGTACCTTCGATGTTCTTGTCTTTGTAAAGGTAAAATAAAATAATGGTTGTATGAATGACCATGAACAAGAAGACCAATATGGCCAAAACGTGTTTAATGTTCACTCCAAACATATTTGTACCTCTAAAAGATTGTGACATCCACTACTTTAATCGTTATAGAAATTTGATTGAAATATTTTTTTATGAAGAACCAAAAAAGAATGTTCTATGTATACACAAGTTTTATTATTAGTATGGAGTTTTAAAAATGGTACACATCATCTCATCAAGAAAAAGAAAATTACACGTCACCCCGCAACCAATCCAAGCGCGTATCAATTTCTCCCATAAATGAGCGTGGTTTAACATTTTTGTTTCGCCCATTTCTTTGCGAGAGAAAAAGAAAAGGAAAAGAGAGAATTCAAAAACATGGCGGGAACAGTTGCAGTAAGATCAACAACAACAAACTCACTGAGTGACGAGTGGGAAATTTCTTTCGCACGATTCATTCCTTTTCCTCATTCTTCTATCACTTCTTCATCTTCCTCCGATCTTCACCCTCTCCCTGTTCGCCTCCGTAACCGTCCTCCTCGCGGCACATGGATCTCTTCCTCCACCTCTGCTTTCCTCCGTTTCTCCTCCGATCTCAACTTCTCCGATGTCGTCCTCACCGTTGCCTTCAACGCCAAACTCCTTGTAACTCCGATCACTTTTCCTTTTTCGATTTCATTTCTGCTTTCGCTATTACATAATCGATGCAACTGAATTTTGATTATCGGAAGTGACGAAGCTTGATTCAGTGTTTTCGGAGTTTTTTTTCTTTCTTTTTTATGGAATTTGAATTGTGGAATTTGTTTTTCAGGAAGAACACTATGTTTCGAAGCTGAATTTCTCGTGGCCTCAAGTATCGTGTGATCCTGGATTTCCTGCTCGGGGAATTAGAACTGTGCTGGTTAGCTACAGAGATTCTCGAGGCGAGGTTAGATTTTAGTTATTCTGTGATTATTTTGTTAATTTTACGTAAGATGTTGTTAATTGATATATTCAAAGTGATTTTCACCGATTCAATAATCAGATTAGTTCGTAAATTAGTTCTGGATGTACATTTCATGATTTTGTTACTATGTTAAGATATGAATAAATGCAATTGATTTGGCCGTAATTGCAATTACATTACCGCTGCGGGACTTCTAAAATATAGTTGCAACAATTGGGATTGTGGACTGCAATTTTGAACTAAAATGTTAGGACTAATTTAATTGAAGGAGTTCTATTGCGTTCGAGCAACTCATATTTTTGAAGGATCAACTTAACTATATTTACTAGATTGTAATGTGATTTAAGAATTAGTCCATTGAATTCGTTCATTTGAGTACTTTTTTGTTGTGGATTTCATAGCAATGAATTAGGTAATTACCTTTCTAACTTTATCTCATAGTCACAGAATTCGTTACCCTAACAAGGAACCGCGAATTGGTTCGTACGTACCGGTTCGCGGTATTTTTGCGAACCGGTTCGTCTTAATTCGTGCGGAATTCGCGGAAAACAGCGTACCAGCAAGATTGAAGAGAGATCCCGTACAAAATTTCAGTTTTTTTTCATTTTGCAGATTTGAACCCCAAATTAGGTTGAAGGAAAGGGTGAATTTGATGCTCATTTTCTACCATTATGTGATTAATTGCAAGTTGGTAGTGAGAATTGGTGGAGAAAGAAAAACTGAAAAGAGATGAAACAAGAAGATGAACAGGGCAATTCTTTTTTCACACAGAAGAAGATAATCGAGTTAAGAAAGAAAGATTTATCTTCTTTTTTATTTAAAAAAAAATAAAAAATTGGGTTCAATTAAGTATCATAATGAAACTCAATTAAGTTACTCTTTATCTTGGGCTTTTTTTTTTGTTCAACCATCAAAGAGATTTTGACCCACCATATAATAATTTTCATTTTCTATTATATTTTCTGTTAATTAAATATTTTTTTATTAGTAACGTACCGATTATTATATTTGAACGTACCATAAACCTAAATAGCGTACCGACTCTGTATACCCCCACGTACCTAGTTTTTTGAAAGTCGCGAACCGCGTACCCGAATTCGTACCACGTACCGAAGCGAATGGCGAACCGTGTGACTATGCTTTATCTGTTCATGTGTTTGATTTAAGAGATAAATTTGTTCCTAACACCTTATCGTTATTCCATCGTGACTTGTAACATTACAGTGTTGATTCTTCGTTCATTAATGTCATTTTGAATGAACATAATTACAGTGTTGTTAGAGTGAGGCATGATTAATTTATTATGTGAACAATAAATCTAGTCGCACAGAGACATAACCTTATTCAGACATATTATGATAGTTGTGATGCTACTTTTCTTTTTGGCAGATTCAAAAGTTTGCTATGAGGTTTCCATCAATCTATGAAACACAATCATTCATCAGTGCTTTGAAGGTAAAAGATGCTTATCATACTAAAATAAATCACAACTAAAAAACATAGAACCAGGGGTTGCACTTGCACTTATAATACCATAGTCTTTGCTTGTTGATTTTTTATGAATGTGTTCCTTCCCAGGAGATCCTGAAAGATGACAAGGAGCCAGAACCTTTAAATATCGACTTTGGTTCAGAAATTTCGTCTCAGTCAGAATTTATGTCAACAAACAAGCACTCTTACAGGTATAAAAAAGCTGCGTCATTGGTTAGATTTTGTTGGAGTAATGGGAGGATGTGAATCTGATATATTGAACATTACCATTCACTGACCTGTTTCTGTTTTCATCCCGTCTTTTCTTCCTACTTTTATGTGGACAGCTTCTCAGTACCGGATCCGACTCCTCAAAAGTAAGTAATACCAACCATTTGTGAACAAATCAATAGTTGATATTTATGTACATATGCATAACTAATCAAGAGTGTGTTGGATTATCAATCATTGATTTTCCCACTTTAGTGGAGGAGCCAAATCCCTCATTACCTATATTGAAGTATCAGTTGACTTAATTGTGATGAAGATTTGACACATATACTGAGCCTTGCTGTGTTTGTGCTTGTAGACCTTCTGAGGAACTGAGCTTTATGACTCCGGCTGCTAGTAGACCTTCTCAGGAACTGAGTTTTATGACTCCGGCTGCTAGTAGACCTTCTCAGGAACTGAGTTTTATGACTCCGGCTGCTAGTAGACCTACTCAGGAACTGAGTTTTATGACTCCGGTTGACACATACATTCCACAAATGCCGCTATGTATGAATAATGAAGGAGTGAAACCTCCTGGATTAGGATGCCAAAACAAGGAAACAGCTCTTGTTCACAACTTTGAGAGCATCCTTCCAGCCTTGCCACCCAGTTTTGCCTCATTCCTGATGGATTGCTCCGGTCTCAATCATGGTTCGTGAACTTTTTTGCTTTTAACTATTTGTTCTTATTTCTACCACGTCATATTTCATCTGAATACAATAATACCTTGCAGCTCAACCACCAACTGTTACCCAGGAGAATGATCTCAAGTCCCAAATAGTGGTACATCTTTTGGATTTCACATTTTGCTTAGATGTTATGTTACTATTTGATGCTTTAATCACCACATAACATTGATATGATGGTCATTATGATGTATAAGCTTTCTCTAAGTTTTAAGTATTTGAGAAGTACATCTTCTTAACTGATTATTTGTTACTCCTGATATTCTTTTCCTTTGATGCAGAAATACATGGAAGATTCTTCCTTCCAAGGTAGTACTCCCTCTTTCTTATTGCTTCTCTCTCTTACATTGATTAAACATGACGCACCATTTTATTTAATTAGTTCTCTTCTTTTTTTCTCTTCAATTCTAGTGTGGAACATGAATAAAATATTCTGAATCATGAAAATTATTAATCTTCTTTGGCTTGAATATAAAGTTTTGTATGCATCCTGTAATTTTTATGTTCCTTATATGTATAGGTAAAGGTTTTTAATCACGCTTCTGATGCATGCGCATTATTAGATGCATTACTTGTGCTACATCCATTTTTTTGTTAATATTGTATTTGTGATGGTCTACCTAAATTTGAAGTCCAAAATACTGATGTACCATTTTGATGTTGTTAGATATGCTGGTCAAGGTGGAGAAAGTTATCAGCGAAATTGGGGGTGATATGTCCCTCTAGTAGTCCAGGGCATTGGAACAACTTAGCATCTCTTCGTGCTTACTAAACCATGGCAACCTTAAACCATGTTCTGCTCAAACTTTGAGTGGCTTTCTATTGATTCTTCCAGTCTCGGACACACGGTCCAATCAATGGCTAAACTTAGTCTTTGCTTCTTTTATTGTTTCAGCACATTACGAATTACAATGCCAAGAGAAAAGAAGGGTTACCTGATTATGGTATTAGTCAGTGGTTAGTTAATGAAGTCAAATAAATGGTTTCTGTTTACAAAATATTTTTGTTAATACAGCGATCTCATAAAATTTTCAATTCAATCCAGTATAAAATTCTTTACGTTGAACTCTTTTCCACTTGTTACCAGATGATATGGAGCATAGCCAGTCCATGTTTTTCCATTACCGTAAAATTCATTCATAAAATCAACGAGTACATAGTCCATGTTATTCTCATCTCAACTAAAGTCTAAAAAATAAAGTTTGAGTCAGAGTATAATTATATAAGAGCGTGCCTTCTTTCACTAGGTTTACCTAGGTTCCTACAAATTTGCCTTAGATTAGTTGTCATTATATTCTTTTCCCGTATGTTCACTCCATTAAATATAATCATATATTCAAGTTGCGCGATAAATGTGAGTACCTCTCTCAACTAAGATTACTTACAACTAGTTGTAGCTTGTTTTCTTTCGATAATCTCTAAGTCTCATAAGAAACCCCTCTTGCGGTATTCACCATGTATGTTTGGGAATAATAGCCACTATGACTCATTGGGCCGTCGTTCTCTAGACCGAGTCTAGTGTAGCTAACCCTTAGACCCAAGAATAGGAAGCTAGCAGTTAGGGTATTGCACTTCAAGAGAAGTGGAACTCACTCGAATATACACACACAGAGGAGCAAGCAATTTGATGATGGAGTATGACCAAGTTGAAGACTCGATAACTATTTATAAAGAAAAATAATATTTTTTAATTGAAAAATATAAAGGGATTGATATTTCCATAGACAATTGTAACTGTTAAATTATTAATTTAGTGTCACATTATTTCATTTACAAATTGATATGAGACACTCATGAGTACATGAATGAGATAACAAGGGATCTCTTCTAGCTTGACCAGAGGTCTTGGATTTGAATCTAGTTCCGACAATACATCAATGATAAATATCTTGAGAGAAAGATTATCCACCACTTGTGTTCCTACATGGTTCGACAGATTAGACTTTGTAGTTTCACGCAGATGATACCCAACTCACACCCACAAAAATTGACGAGTCAATGAACACGTACTGCAGTTTGTCATAATTCATGCATCCTATAGGGCATGCCTTTCATTTGTGTCACAAATCTGCATTTTATGATGTGTTTATTATTTATTTTTCCTTTTTTTTTTGACTAATTATATATTTCCAAATATCGATTTTTAGATTTACTGCACACTTTTCTTTTAATGAGATTTGTCATAACTCTTAATAATATTGTATTATTATATCTATGAATTGACCTTTATTTTTTATCTTCTTTTTCAAATATTAGAGTAATATGTTATATTAATCGTCTAAGATCCATCTTTGCTAAGTTTCTCTCTATCCCACTCAATTCTTGCAAAAAAAAACAGTTCTTTCCAAAAAAGAATAGCATGTACATTAAACTAATTAAACTAATAGATTTAATCTTTGAAGTAATGAACATAACACCTATTCAGTGACATGTTAAATGTATATGTAACTCTCAAATTTTTTTTTTTTTGAGGGAATATAACTCTCAACTTGGACACCATATGATTGGCAAATGATTTTGGGGGATAATTATTGTGCTCTAGCCATAAAAATTCATCCAAAATTCATAATCCTCCGAACTAAAACACCTAATCGTCTTTCTCAGGTTTTTTGAAAAAGCACATGCAGAACTAAAATGCTCAAAGCGATTCTCTGTTCAAGATTTAACAGAATAATCCTAGGAGCTATAACAGTGTCCAAATCATTCAATCATAAGTTTTATCGTGAACAAAAAAATATTAGTATTATTAGTTTCTATGCATAGTGTGATTATCAAACTATTGATCTTCTTATCACTTAACTCCTTTACTCTCCCACTCCCGTCACTAAACCATCCTTATATCCCCTATTCATATCTAAGAGTTGAACCCATAAATTTATGACTACTAAATTGCATCTTTGTAACATATATTATTTTCAATTCTCACCCTCCTCTTAAACTATTCACTTTGTAAGTGAAATTGTTGTGTTCGTTGATCATTAAACAATAACTCATTGGTATATGATAATGATGACCTAGTGAAAAGACCATTAGTTGTGTGCTGTTGGAGAAGAGAAATAATGACATCCCAAAAGATTAAGAAGAGTTTACAGCTGATCGGTGAGTAAGACTAATAGCATGCATGTCCAATGCTGCTACATGTATTCAACGTGGCACCTCAACGAAAGACAAATGCTAAATACTGTCGACGATGGAAAAAAAAGAGACGAAGGTAATAAAAAAGATTCTGGAATTTCAATAGAGTTAACGAAAGTCAGTAATGTAAAGATTACAATGAGTATTTATACTAGGACTACCATTAGTATGATTGAAATAAAATATAATGATTAATAACTCTATTTCATATGATCCGAGACATATAACAATTTTGAGGAATAAATTCTCCTAATTTTTTTTAAGGAATAAATTAATCTACGAAAAAATGATCATGATCATGGAAAAATTTAATAAATTAAGATAGTTATATAATGAATATTTTTTTTTTTTTTTAAGAAACTAGACTATAGACTTAATTGTTCATTTTCTATCGGTTGTTCAAGCAGCAGGGACTTAGTTACTTTATCCCTTTTCTTTTTAACTTAACTGATTCCTTTTCTTTTCTTTTTTACGAAATAAATAAATTCTTGCAGATTATTAAAATTGAAAAAAAAACACGGTAAATGCAAAACGGCATCGTTTGGTGAGAATTCGCAGTTTCAAGTCTCAGCACGAATCTAACATGAATCTGAAAACTGCAAAACCAAAAACTGAAATAACGAACATGATTCACCTTCAATATTGCTCACTGAACCTTAACTTCTTCTTCTTCTGATCCGATCCTGATCCATTTTCGATCCGATCCGATCCGATCTCCAATGTCAGGCGCAGCATCTGCTCTCTTCCTTCTCGATATCAAAGGCCGCGTTCTCATTTGGCGCGATTATCGCGGCGATGTCTCCGCTGTTGAAGCTGAACGCTTCTTCACCAGGCTCATCGAGAAAGAGGTTCATTCCGCACCTTAATTCTCATTTCTTTCTTCAATTTTGCTATGATTTCGTTTTCACAAAAATTAATTGAAAGCAATTACATGTGTTTGTGTATGACACCGGATATGCCTAGTTGGTGCTGCATAGGTTAATAACGGTGGAATTTGAATTGAGAAATGTCGATTGCGAGTTTTTTACAGCGTTATGTTTTTGGGAAGATGAATGAAGTTTGTTTTGAAATTGTGCGCAGGGAGATCAACAGTCTCAGGATCCAGTTGTATATGATAATGGTGTAAGCTACATGTTTGTACAGCATAGCAATGTTTACCTCATGACAGCAACTAGACAAAACTGCAATGCAGCTAGTCTCCTTTTCTTCCTACATCGAATCGTTGATGTAAGCACTACCGCTAGTTTTTGTTTTGATTCGTTTGAATCGAAAAGTTGTATATTGGTTTGCTGGTTCATGCAATAATTAATGATTGATTGGTATGCGATTGAGGCAGGTGTTCAAGCATTATTTTGAGGAATTGGAAGAGGAATCTCTTAGGGATAACTTTGTTGTCGTGGTAAAGTGCTTGTTTATCTATGAACTTAGTTCTTTATTAATTGTGTTAATTTGTTTGAGTAAAACGTTGAATTCCTTTGTCCATGGCAGTATGAACTGCTTGATGAAATAATGGACTTTGGTTACCCCCAATATACCGAGGCGAAGATTCTTAGTGAGTTTATTAAGACAGATGCTTATAGAATGGAAGTTACACAGAGACCTCCCATGGCTGTAACAAATGCTGTATCTTGGCGCAGTGAAGGGCTAAACTACAAGAAAAATGAGGTTGCCATTATAAACGTGAAGATGTATCATTTAGATATGTGATTTTATGTGGTAAGCCACTAACTAATGGATTTTGTTTTCAGGTTTTCTTGGACGTGGTGGAGAGTGTTAACATACTTGTCAATAGCAATGGGCAAATAATTAGGTCTGATGTTGTTGGGGCACTGAAGATGAGAACATATTTGAGGTTTGATTTATACTTTCTATGAGAACTGTTGAATTTCATGCTATTGAGATTGGCTACTAGTTATTTGGGTTTAGTAATATGACTTGCATAGGGTTTTTGTTGGGGAGATATGTCCGAAATAATTTTGGTACTCGATTTTAAGGACGTGTTTGAGCAGGTATTAGATACTCCAAATCCTTGAAGCCTCATGATCTCTTTTTGAGCTCTCACTACATTATATAAAGTTAAGTAACTAACACCACTTAAACACAACCACATAAAATCCTTGGGAAAGTGTTCCTAAGGTCGTAAGCGATTTCCCATTATTCTACTCGAGTTGAAAGTGTTGTTAAAATAGCTCACACACACGGGCAAGTTAGGTTTCATAATTTCCAGTAGGGTGTTTGGAAGGGTTTATTTGTAGTTTATAATAAGAATGCAAAAATTCAAGAAATCCGATAAAATAGCACTAGTCTAGCAAAGCCAAACCTGTACCGAAATGAGAGGGATACTGTATTAAATACCACACGAGTTTTTCGTCAAAGTTGCCACACCCACACATACTGCAGCGTACTCAGCCAATTAAAAGCAAAACAAACAGGTGCTACAATGGTATGCAGAGTATGCACACCATACATCTACCAGCCCTCGATACGTACCTGCCTGCTTCCGCTACTTCACTGTTTTAGTTGGGTCTTGGATGTGTTTTGTTAGAATTTAAGTATGGTAAAAGGGTAAAGGCTCAAGGTTCACCATTGTTGTAAGCCTATACTGTTACGGAAATCCTCTAGGGCCCACTGTGTTCTCACTGGCAGACAACACTTATGTTTTGTTTTGAAGTATCTATTAATCTAAGAAACTTCTGTGATTGAGTAAACTTAAATGTTTAATCCATGTCTTGTTGTGTAATACAGTGGCATGCCAGAGTGTAAACTTGGCTTAAATGACAGAATATTATTAGAGGCACAAGGTAGAGCGACCAAGGGAAAAGCGATTGACTTGGAGGACATCAAATTTCATCAGTATGTATGCTTGATTTTCTTCTTATATTAACGAAGTTAGTTGTACATTTTAATATACTCTCTAAAAAGCATGTTTATGAGTTTATCTCTATTCATGAATCTTTATTCTATTTCTCAATTTGTGTCGATGCTTGATGAAGGTGTGTGCGATTGGCCCGATTTGAGAATGATCGAACAATTTCCTTTATCCCACCTGATGGGTCATTTGATTTGATGACAT
>Ga0099826_10003335_pt1 | contig 10851 bp, 5 predicted proteins | sample Mtrugardesep15_FD_76830 | JGI IMG/M metagenome (GOLD analysis project Ga0099826, IMG submission 76830) | Root nodule microbial communities of legume samples collected from California, USA - M. trunc garden sep15 | ecosystem: Host-associated > Plants > Roots > Nodule | place: USA: California...
AAATAAGAGTATGCGTTACAGGTAGCCAGATTTGTTTGAATACCTGTTTCAGGTTAACCAAAAAGTTCCTGGTTATATAAGCCTGAACAATAGCACGGGCACTCAAAAACAGTAGCTGGTATCCATTTTCCTAACAAAATCAGGATCTGGTATTAGACTGGAATCTTGTATCGATAAAATTCAATGAAACAACAGGTATAAAAAGATAACAACAAGCATGCTGAGCAACATTTCATATCAAACAGACAGAAAAAGTTATGTTGAGTGCTATAACCACTAAATGTAGTTGCATCTAAATTCTACAGGAATAGTATCGAAGGTAAGCAAAAAATAAAGCACCAAATCAAACAAGCATCAAGTGTGCAAATAGAAACAGGGAAAGATGTGTAAACGCAGTGAAGTCATTAAAGAGGACTATGAACGTAGTCGATATCATTTCTGTTACATAGCTGCAAAAGAGCCATTATCTAACTAGTCTTTTACATAAACTGTGACTGTGATTGCCATATTATATAGCTGCAAAAGAGCCATTATCTAACTAGTCTTTTACATAAACTATGCCTGTGATTGCCCTAAAGCAAAAACCAGGCTTTAAGCTCACTTTCTAAGCAATCTCAAACCCAAGCTCAAAGGAACTTGCTTAAGTTCCTAGGAAACCTGTTAATGTGTGCGTATATATTTGAGAAGCATGTTGTGACAGAAACATGATTAAATGGTAGCAACAAAGGAAATTTGAATGCATGACCAAGACACAAGATGCTTTAAAAAGAAAGACCCTCGAAATATCTTCTACATTTACATCATCAACTGTTTGACATTTACAATGCTACTCTATCTCAATAAATTTAGATGTGAATGTACAACTACTAAATAGATACCTTAATGGCAGAGAAAAGTCTTGCCACTCCAGTCTGGTTCCAATCTTTTCCAACTAAAGGCATGAACTGCCCCAAAACATCAGATCTGAAAGCAAAAAAAAAGGTAAAATACGAATATGTGCATTTTTAAGGAGGCATTGTGCATGTAACATGTTTCTACATGTAGGGATTTGAACGATGAATCTAGCATTTCTTGTGCTAGTACTATAAGTGATTAATAAATTTGCCTTTTCAGAAAAAACAAATATTTTCTTAATTTTGATTAGTTTGCACTAAAACATGTCTGTCTAGTCTATCAACAAATGCAATCAAAGTAGATACTGGTTAGTTAATCTTCACCAATAATGGCCAGAAAAAAATAATGAAGAAAACAATTCTTTTCAAAATTTAGAGAAAGGAAAATGTTATATAGCATGCACACAAACTAACGATGAATGTTTAGGTTCATCTCCCTCTGACAATCTGAATGAAATTATTTTTAATGATCCATAAGATTACTAAAAGACAAACCAGAACCTGCATTCCATTTCCAATTTACATTTATGAAGTAAAATATTTGAAATATCAACAATTACCGAAATTTCCATGGTATGTCCAAACTGGGATTTCATTTTATAAAATAAGGGTTAATTGAGTACGGAAGTGTTGAACAAGGATAATTTAAAGAACAATAGCAATGGCAAAGCCGCATTTTGTCTAGTTCAAAGAATGGTTAATAGCCTAAGAAGTACTGCCGGTAGTCTTACTTGGTAATAGTACCATCCACATCTGATATTACAATTCTTGCGTTCCATTTCCATAAGTATATATGAGCATCAACCTGTTATGAAATTAAAAGTTCAAACTGAAATAAGCAAAATGGCCAACCAAAGTATATATAGTGATATGGGAACTTGGATTCTTAATGAATGCCAAACCTGTTGTGTTCCTAGAACCCTCGTAGAGAAACTGAATGTTACCATATTTTGACCATCTTTGAGATTCAATGATGCTATCATCTCATTAGAGGGAACATTTGTCCTAACAAATTGCTTGCGAGGAGACTCAAGCCTACTTGAGGTTGGAGATGGCTCAACAACAGAGCCGAACAAATCCGATTCAGAATCTAGAAATATATCCTCACTTGATTCATCACCACTATTGTGCTCAGCTGTCTTCACTTTTCGAAAAGCGAGAGGCCAGAGTCTCCACCTACGTCCAGACGAAGATGGTCCAGGATTATCATCGCTGGACTTCAACCTATCATCTTGGCCCACAGGAATTGTATCTTCAGGGGCAACAGGTAAGTCTAAATCAAATGCCGCCACTCCAAGAACAAGAGGGGCGGCCTTTTCCCACGGTAGATAACTCTCTCTGAACTTCACAACAAGATTTTTATTCTTAGTTATAGATGGCGCAGAGACTCTAAATTCCTCAGCAGATATTCGATGTGCTTCAAACACTTCAGCAGCAGCGATAAAACCCATACCCGCTTTAAGTTCGTGACCACAAAGTGAGATATCAAATTCTGCAAAATAATAAGAAAATCAAATAAACAATTGACTTAATCAAATAATAGTTATAGAATACAAGATAAAATAATTTGAAGCACAATTCTTAGTCCTTACTCAAACCAAAATGACTTTGATCCCCCTCGTTGCAAATTGCTGTCTGAGGTGCTGTTATATTATCTTCCTCACTAATAATTTCAAGTACAGTGGTTTCTTGACTATTACTATCATTCCATTCCACATTATTCGTACCGGAACGAATGCCAGAACCAGTGTTAACTTCCACTGATGCATCTTTATCAACCCCTTGAAGTTCTATTTTTAAATTTGGAGAATTATTGTCGTCTGAATAAGTAGCACCACTGATGGAAGATAACTCGCCAATATTTCTAGATCGTTTGATGCTCTCTTTTGCATTTTCATCAACATTTGAACAATTTTCATTAGATTCCTCGGCTGAATTTTGATCCACCAATGAGGACCTTTCATCTTGTAAATTGTCATAATCATCCTGCTGAGCCAGTTCATTTAAGTCCAAGCAACTTTTGAAAACACTCTCCGTATACATGCATGATGCAGCTTCTTCAGTGCCAGTTTCTTCCGTGTGACAAATAGGTCCCTCCTCTCTTTGGCAACCTTCGAGCTGGACCCCGGAAACACTATTACCAATATCAGAGCTATAAATACCGGATGGAACATCAGCTGTTGAAGCATCCGGCCTACTAACATAATCAGTAACACGTGCATTTTCGTCAGAACTAAACTCCTCGTTGCCTTCATAGAAGTCAGTCCCTTCACCTGGTCCCAAATGAAATTGAGGAATTTGTTGCTGCAAATTTTCCATGGTTGGCTCTGATGCTGAGATTGGGGCTGTTAATATATGACCGTCAACACTAACCAAGATCACCTCCGGATTAGAACCCTGCAAGTCCACAACATTCTCTCCATATTCCGAAAAACCAGCCGTATCTTCAATTGTTGGTTGATCATCTTCAAAATCATAAAATGTCCGACCAACATCAGATTCCACCTTTTGAAGTTCTGGCAAAACTGAAGAATGATCTTCACCTGTCAACTGGATCACCCCCAAATCAGATACGCTATGATCAAGTCTATGACCAGTAATATCAATTTCCACACTACCGTCTTCAGAAGTAAACTCAGAGTTAGTAACAACTTCAACAGCAACATTCGAGTCAACACTTTTATCATCCTCATCCACCTCTTTTACAAAATAAGCCTCCCCGGAATTATCAAGATACATATGAAAATTCGCTTCAACCCCATTAACATTTATCCGAACAATCTTCTCGGCACCTTTGAGAACACCTTGAAATTTACCAAAGCGAACATACCAAGGCGTGCTACGGAAAGTACCGTCTTGTTGCTGAACAACAATGACATCAACAGCACCACCGAAAGGGTGAAAAGGGGTAGCAACTGAATAAACACCCTTAGTTATCAAGGTTCCAAATTTTCCCACCACATTCATTCTTTCAGTAGCCAAAGAGTCAAAGATAGAAAAATTCCAGAATTTTGGGAGACCTAAAAAGACTCAAGAAACTTCTAATTTATAAGTTATCTTCTAAGCAACTTGACCCAAGAATCGATTATCTGAATTTCTTGATTCGTTACGGTGATTATGAATTCTTGCAAGAACAGCCCTGCAAAGGAGGCAAGAAAAGAAAAAGAAGTATTTAAGTAATGTTTTGAGGATGGTAAGTCAAATTCAACTTAAAAAATAAAAATAATTTGAAAAGAAATCACATTGATTCATATTTAATGTTTGAAAATGTGAAATAAAAAAGCATGTAGCAAAAAATGAGGAAGGAAACTTACAAATTGAGAAAACGAATGAGGTAGCTCAAAAGAAGATTGCTGGTGAGTTTTCTACAATGAGGTTTCTTTCTTCTTTCTTGCACTGCTTTGAATGGTGTTAGTTTGAATTGAATTTTGTACAAGTTAGGGGTTGGATTTGGATGAAACAGACAAAATCAAGTGCTAGCATTTAATATATACGCTGCATTCCTAATACCAGAATTTCAACCTCGTTAGGGCTTTTTAGTCTTTTCAATACTATAGTTGCCTTGCTGTGGCCTACTACAGTACTTGCGAAATCACAAAGACCGCCCCCCTCGTGGCACTCGTCGTCGAGTTTTTACTCTTTTGTGCCTAAGTGCCTTTGTTTTAGATATTTTTAGAAATATAAATCAATTAATTTAATAAGAAATAAAAAATTGTTTCCTCAAAGACAAAAATGTATTTTTAAGTATTTGTTTTCAAAAAAAATAACGCTAAAACCAAAAATTATTAGGAGGAATAGTTTATTTTTAAGATATGTTTTTGTTTAAAAACAATGAGATAACATGTGAATTAATTTTTCTTATAAAAGAACACGTGAACAAATTGAAAATTCATTTTTTCTTAAAATGATTTTTGTGGATAATAAAACAAACAAAAAGTAACTTCAAGTTTTTAAAGAAAATCTCTAAAAAATTTAAACATAAAATCTATTTTTTAAAGTTGATTTTATTCGTCTAAGGTCAACTTTTACTTAAGATGGTAAAATAATTTATTTTTCATCAGTGAGAAATTTATTTATTTTTTCTACAAAAAATGAAGTCGAAACTAAAATTTATATATAAAAAAAATGGTGCCCATTTTATATTTGAGAAATGTTATGCGACAATAGAGTTGTTGGTCCATAGCTTGGGTAGGTAACTTTGAGCTAACATTGTTCCAATAAGAAGTTTAATAGGTCATTTTAATCATGTTAACAAAAATCAGAGTAAGTTGAGTGGTTGGAAGCAACGATGTTTAAGTATGGCAGGTAGAATCACTCCCTCTCACTGAGTTTGTACTTAGCTTAATTCCCCACTGTCATATGTAGTACACTAATTTCTGGCTAGATAAGTACTTTCTTAATAATGGTCAATGGATCTCTTATATATGCAGGCAACCAAACCTAGGTCGACACTACCATTTCTTTTAGGAATGTTCTAACTGCTTCGGGACATTAGGACATTAGTTTCCTATAGAACAACTTGCCATCTTATATTATTAGTCAAATGATTGTGTTTCTGCCTCATATGGAGGATGATGGCTCTGAAACTATAGGGTGGGGAGAAAACGATACCCATTATTTCATAGTTCAAAATGCCTACTTATTGCGGTATCAAAATTGCACAATTGTAAAGGGTGATTGAAAAATCATTTGGAAGTGGAAATTTCCACGTCGCATTCAAACATTTATTTGGTTGGCTATGCATGGGCGTATTCTTTCTAACTTTCGAAGGAGTAGATGGGGGTATTCATATCTCTCCTACTTTCTCGTGTTGTGATAATGGAGATGAAACATTTCTTCTTGTGCTTCGTGACTGCATCCACATAACTCAGGTATGTAATTAGTCAGCAAGCCACTTAACCATTAAGGACTGTCAAGTCAGCTAATCGACGACGTGGTTGTAATTAACTGGGTTAAGGGACCAAATTTTAAGTGATTAGTAATTGCAGTGACTATTTACAAAAAATAGTAAGTTTAGGGATCAAAATTCAAATGAGTCATATTTACATAGACTAAAGGTATAAATCAGTCAAAGTTAATTAATGAAAAATAGGCACAGTAAAAAATTATCAAACAAGAGTTAACCCTTAAGCCACAAAATAGGGTGCGGAGCAAGTCGCCTAGTGCTACACATGCACAAAATTGTTTGATTGCAATGAGAGACACGTTGGTTTTCTTGGAGTTTTTGAAGATCCACTCAGTACTCGTTTGGTTGCATGGTGGGGAGCCTTAAACATGAGTTTAGACATCTTAAAAGTAAGTTTACTAAAAAATTGGTGTTTGGATAGCCATTTTTAAAATTGAGTTTGCCATCTAAAAGCAATTCCAATTGAAGTTGGTATTAGTAGTTTTTTGCAAACACGGTGGGAATTGATTACAAAATTATAATTTATTTATTATGTTATGAGTGGATGTTCTCTGTTTTACACATTTATCTTTTCCTTTATACCTTTTCACACAACACATATTTAAGAGCTGCAATAGTTTTTTTTCGGTAGATCATAAATTGCACTAAAACAATAAATTGCTGCTAATTAGAAAAAAATGTTGATTATTCAAAAAAAAATTGCTGATATATTTTGGACGATTAAACTTCAGTCTTATTATGGGTTTCTTAATAATTTAAATTCACGTTTTTCATGAACGTTTTTATCATATCAACCCATAATCTGTTTAAATTCACGTAGTATATGATAAAAGCCTACCTATTTATATTTATTTCTTCTTTTATTCATCAACTAAATTGCTAGTTATTATTATGAATTTACAATATGGGTTTATAATCTGTGCAAGTCCCACGATGTCCATTAACACCATTGCTAGCTATTGCTCTTCTGTCCAAATAGTTCAAGATGTTAATCACACAAAATATACCAGCAACATACACAACATAATAATAAAAGAAAAACATTGAGATTTTTCAAATACATAAAAGCATCAATTTTAAATTCCAGTTAATTTTAACCTACATTAGTCAAATACCAATCATCAACAACATTCGAAAAAAACCCCACAACCAATAATATAAAATTAGGAAAAACAAAAACAAACCCAGAATTATAAACCTCCGAAATAAATACCCAAATAAAATAATTCAAAATTTTCTTGCTTTTCAATGTTTTTTTTTGTTTTCAAATACAATGAAACTTGTTGTGCTAATTTTCCAGATCCAGATCTATTTTGTTGTAATGTTCTTGTTTAAAGAACACATAAATGAATGAATGAAGATGATTAATTTAGTTTCAGATTAGATTCTTTTATCTCAATTTCGTTTCAAGAATATTTTGAAGGAAAAAATAAATTGAGATGTAATTTTCATAGGCGACCATAATAAACTTAGTTGTTAAGGTTAGAGATGATGTGAAAAAGTATATAGTATCAATAGACTATAATAACAAATGGTGGTACTATTTAATTTAATGGTTAAAAAAAGACTTTCTGATAGTAGAAAAGAAGTCTCTTTTCCTACACTAAACCCCACCTTAATTGAAATATGTCTATGTAACTTCAGTTGAATCACGTTTACATAAACTTGGTCCAAGTACATTTATGTATGGATAATTTGGTCAAGTTTTATTATTCGTAAGAAAAAAAAAAAGGAAAGAAATGCTAGTGTGCAAATTAAATCAATTAATGACACTAACGTAGGTGGCACATCGTGTTACTGGTGTGGTGCGGTGACAACATCGCGTTCAGATCCGTTCTTCTCCTTTACTTTGCTTTCTTCTTCATTCACTCAACTCCAATTTCAGAAACAAACAGATTCAACATTCACTTCCCAAATCACACAATGTCGAAACCCTACATCCCCATCCTCTTCCTCTTCACCACCTTCCTCCACTTCCTCACCCCCACCACCGCCGAAATCAAATCCCTCACCATCACCTCCGACACCCGCCCCATGATCCTCTTCGAAAAATTCGGTTTCACCCCCAAAGGCCACGTCACCATCTCCGTCTCCTCCGTCTCCGTCACTCCTCTCTCCTCCTCCTCCCAACCCGAATCTTCTCGTCTCGGCTTCTTCCTCCTCAACGAAGAAACCCTCATCCAAGTCCTCATCGAGATCCAACAAAACCCTTCCTTCTGTGTCCTCGATTCTCACTACATTTCCCGTCTCTTCACTTTCCGTGACCTCTCTCCTCCTCCCTCCGCCTCCTTCAACCGTTCTTACCCCGTCTCTACCCCTAACGAATACAGTCTCTTCTTCGCTAATTGTGCTCCTGAAACCTCTGTTTCCATGTTCGTTCGCACCGAGATTTTCAATCTCGATGCAGACGGTTCTAAAGACTATCTCTCCGCTGGACAAACCCAACTCCCTTCTCTCTTTTTCCTCTTCTTCCTTGCTTACTTAACTTTCTTTGTATTTTGGATATACACTTGTTACACCAATAAACGTTCTATTCACCGCATTCATCTTCTTATGGCTGTTTTGCTTATCATGAAGGCTTTGAATCTTATCTGTGCGGCAGAAGATAAGCATTATGTTAAGGTCACTGGTTTACCTCATGGATGGGATGTATTGTTCTACATTTTTCAGTTTATTCGTGTTGTTGTGTTGTTTACTGTTATTGTTTTGATCGGTACTGGTTGGTCCTTTCTGAAACCGTTTTTGCAAGATAGGGAAAAGAAAGTGTTGATGATTGTGATTCCTCTGCAAGTTTTGGCTAATTTAGCTTCCGTTGTGATTGGTGAGACTGGTCCTTTTATCAAAGATTGGGTTACTTGGAATCAGGTGTTTTTGCTTGTTGATATTATTTGTTGTTGTGCTATTATTTTCCCTATCGTTTGGTCTATTAGATCGCTTAGGGAAACGTCGAAAACCGATGGAAAAGCTTCGAGGAATCTTGCGAAGTTGACACTTTTTAGGCAGTTTTATATAGTTGTTATTGGATATCTGTATTTTACAAGAATTGTTGTGTTTGCTTTGAGAACTATTGCTGCTTATAAGTATCAATGGGTGAGTAATGCTGCTGAAGAGACTGCTAGTCTTGCTTTCTATATCATCATGTTCTATATGTTTAGACCTGTGGAGAAAAATGAGTACTTTGTTCTTGATGAGGAGGAAGAGGAAGCAGCTCAAATTGCTCTCAGAGATGAAGAATTTGAGCTTTAAAGTTTCTGTTTATGGAATTTTGCACTTACCCCTATGTGTTGATATCTCCGCCACACCACAAAGATCAGGTTGTTCGATGAATTTGGTACTGTACTGATACCATCCAAGCCTTCAAATTAATGTGTCTTTAAAGGAATATTCAATACTTCATGTATGTTTAGTTTCCTTATGTTGTTGATGAATTATGCGGAATAGATAAAACTCTGATATGGAGTATGTCTTTTGAGAAATTGTACACACAATTATTTATTACTGAGTTGTTATTATACTGATCATTCTTCTGTGGATTTTCTGCTTGAGATTATGTTGAGGATAGTTGTACATTTCTGTATTCATTGATTGGTTTCTTGCCTTGCTTGATTCAAACTTTTCATAGTCACGTATTACTGTTGCCTTCCTTGATATTTAGCAAAGTTGTGCAATTACATCTTGTTATGTTTCAATAGTGTCTTCTAGTTTCATTGGGTTTTCCTTTCAGTAATTCATATTGCTCATTGATTTTGTTTTGATATATAACAAGGTCTTATTTTTTAAATCTGACTCATCTGAATCGAACAATTCACTTCAGTTTAGAGAGAGTGAGTTGACTAATATCAATCAATTGTAATGAATAAAATAATGGTTGATATTACATGCTTGTATAACAATTAACATATCATATCAACCTTGATTTTCTAACTGTACTACTAAGTACTAACTACTAGCTATTCATTTTATAAGATCTAAATACTAATTTTCTTCTTAGTTTATCGTAATGTAGGTGTTTAACTTCTTTTGATTGCCAGTTGTGTGAGAATCGATACGGAGTATCCGAATATGCACTTGCACGGAGCACATTTTGTCTCCCAACAAAAATACAAAATCACTCGATTTAACTTGCAATTTGTCTCTCAATTATCAATGTATTTTCGTACTCAATTCTTAAAGTACACAACAATTCGTTTGGTTATTCCTTTATATATTTGAAATTTGGAGTTTACCTTTTTGGCACTATTCAGAAGAAAATAAATGGTTGTGTTAAGTTTATTAAAAATTTTGGGCACTTGTTAAGAAGTTTAAATAAGAAATTTTGTCTTGAGAATGATGCATTTAATACATTGAAAGTTTAAAAAGTAACTTTATTCACATGAATCTTGTAAATTATTTCTATTTTTGAATTCTTAACTAGTGTCCTAAGAGCATTGGTTAACAAGACTCTAAGTTTATTAACATGTCATACATATTTGGTTATAAGGAGAGAAGAAATGCAAATTTTAACATACCAAGCGATGTTTGGTTGTGCGGTGAAGAAAATTGATTTTTGATAAAATTGGTCTTATGAAATTGATTTTTGTTAAAAGTGGTAACTATAAGTGATTTGTGTGTGCATAAATATGTGAAATTTATTTTATAATTTGTGTGTGGATAAATTCATGTAAAAGTGGGTTGAACAATAAATTTATGTGTGAAAATCAATTCAAGAATTAAAAGCTACAACTCTTAGCTTCAACTAAAATCAATTTTAGAAGCAGAATGAATTCTACTCGATACCAACCAAACATGTCGGAATCAATTTTACATCTCTAAAATCAATTTAGGTCCATCTAAAATTGAAGTCAAACATACATGAGCTGAGAATGTAACTTGCTCAAAAAGTTTTTTTTTTTTCTTTTCTTTCTTTTCATTTAGTTGAGAAAAAGTGATGTTAAATAGTACGAAGGAATATTCAAGGAAATGTAAGAATGCTGACCTGTCCTTGTACATGAGGTTGGTCAAAAGTTTTTTTTTTAGGGGAGATTAGTCAAAAGTTATTTGGGTACTTGGTGG
>Ga0099826_10003336_pt1 | contig 10849 bp, 7 predicted proteins | sample Mtrugardesep15_FD_76830 | JGI IMG/M metagenome (GOLD analysis project Ga0099826, IMG submission 76830) | Root nodule microbial communities of legume samples collected from California, USA - M. trunc garden sep15 | ecosystem: Host-associated > Plants > Roots > Nodule | place: USA: California...
CTTTAATTCATTCAGTTAGAACCTCTTATGAATAAATCTTTGATAATGGTCCTGTACACTTGAATAAACTTTTAGCATATCCAATTGATAATTTTAATACCTTGTTATCATCAAAACTTAAGTCGTATAATTGCAAAACACTCTTTGTTCCAACAGATTTGGTTCGTTTTATGCTCAATATGTGTCGCTATTGTTGTTGTCTAAAGGGCGGAGGTTCTAATCATTCAGATCTAGATGTTTCTATGGTGAAGGAAGGTGAGAGCAATGGAGTGGTAGAGGCAGGGAATCGATCGAAGAAAAAAGGTCGAAAACCGATGAAGAACCATCAAATCGTGTAGAAGCAGAGAGACAAAGAAAAGCTTAACAAAAAATTGTTGGCGGATTGAAAGAATTACACCTTGATGTGAATCATGTTAGTGTGTCTGTTGTGAATGATTTGATGATTCAACAAGCTTCAGTTAACATGGGAAGTCCATTTTACACACAAGAAAAACTTTTGTCTCTTCTTTCTTCAAATATTGGTGATGCACAAGGAGATTGTATTTTCAGGATTTTTTAGTCGAATTTTATGTTCCTTTTTCTTATTAGCTAGTGCTAGTGCTTTTTGTTAGCTTATTTTTCATTGTCTTTGTGTTTCTTTCTTTGGCGACAGTGTGAGAGAAAATGATGAAGTAGTTAATGGTTTTTTGCTTTACTCATCCATGAGATTGAAGAGCAATAGAAGAAGACATGGAAAGAAGGGTATTTTGATCATTTTGCTGCAGTCTGATAAGTAAAGGGCCATTTTCGTCGCATCATTTCATTTTATGCTGAGTCAACGAGCCACGTCAGCTGTTTGGTGACGTGGCAGTGAGTAAATGAGTTTAGAGACCAAATTTTAAGTGATTAAATTTTGCATTGTCGAATTAAAATAATTAAGTAATGTAGGGACCAAACTTCAAATGAACCTTATTTGCAGGGGTTAAAAATGTAAATAATAATAATAAGAGTTTATTCAAAATAATAATAATAATAATAATAATAATAATAATAATAATAATAATAAGAGTTAAATAAGTAAATAGTCCCTTTAAATATACCAACATTTAATTTTAGTCTCAATAAAATATTCCTTATGTTTTTTGTCCCTCCAAAAATTTTCATCAATAAAATTAGTCATTACTTTTTAGTTAACTCTTGTCTAACCGTTACTTTTTAATCAACTCATAACTAACTTTCATATTTTTCAATGAAATTTTTTAGAATTAGGGAAAAAAATTTGACAATATTTTCAAAATATATATATTTTTTTTAACAAAACACTAATTTAATATGAATTTTTTAGAAAAAAAATAAAAATTCATATTTAATTTAAGGTAAACACAAAAAAAAATGTAAAAACAAAATCTATTTCCACTAATTATTACAAAAAATAAATAATATATAATAAAAACAAGTGAATCCTCGCACAGCTCATACCGAAATTCTGAACTCTCTTCACTCAGAACCTCTCTCCGAGTTTCCCTCGGTGGTAACGGAGATCGCTTTTCCTCTCTCCGGCGATCTACCAACCATGAGTACCGGCGAGCTTCTCAACATTCAACCTGATGAACTTCAGTTTCCTTGTATGCCTTTCATTTCTAAACAATCTCTCTCATACTTTTTTATTTAACATGCAATTTTTCAATTTTCTTATTCTCTTGACAATTTTTGTTTGAATTAGTTGAATTGAGGAAGCAGATCTCGTGTTCTCTACAGTTGTCTAACAAGACCGACAACTATGTTGCTTTCAAGGTATATATATATATTTTTTTTTTGGACCTTACTTTTGTTTTATTTTCAATTTTAATTCACTTGTTTTTAATTTAGGGTATGTTTGAATGAAGGATTTTTGGAGCAGTTTTAGTCTTAGTTTATAATATTGCCTAAACCTCGACACGGACATAATCAAAGCCGCATTTCATGGCTATTCTCGGCAATGTTAAAGATCATGATGCGACCGCAATCATTGCTGCGGTCGCTATTGAAGACCTTGCTAAGTTTATGTTTTGGTATATATTTGAGATTTTTATATAATTGAAAGAGACGTTAAAGGTACTTTCACCCCTGCCATTTGGGTGAATTATTATGGTTTACCCTTGTAAATATTCAAGCATTGCAATTGAAAGATTATTCTCTTTTTGACCTTGGTGACATCTGGGCAACCCGGTGCACTGAAGCTCCCGCATACGTAGGGTCCGGGAAGGGGTCCCACCATTTGATGTATTGTACGTAGCCTTACCCTGTTTTTACATAAGAGGCTGTTTCTAGGACTTGAACTCGTGACCTTGGTGACATCTGACTATACAAAAATAGATGATGTCACGGGTAAACCAAAATAAATATCTTTAATTCCAAAATCTGGTGCCACAAAGTGTATGTTTGGTAAGACCTATAATTGGGCTTATGGCTTATAGCTTTGAAGCTCGTATGATTAAAAAAGACCTGTTTGGTAACTATCATTTTTAGGCGAGCTTATAGCTTATTTTTATGTGCTTATAATGGATTTTGATTAGCTAATTCAAGTAGTTTATAACTATCACTTTTTATCTCCATTTTACCCCTGTAATCTTAATTGAAAAAAATAAATATTAATTAAATGCACACTTTTTTATGTCATTTCATATTTATAAGTTACTTCAACCCGTAATTTTACTAAACACTACAAATTCGATGAACTAGTTTATTCACTATCAGCTATAGGCTAGCTTATAAGTCATCCGCTATTAGCTAGCTTATCAGCTATCACTATTTTTTACCAAATAGAGCCAAAGTACCTTTAAGCCTTTAAACCTAAGAGATGATTATACTATATTTCAACCCTACTTAATTTATTTTTAGAAATATTTTAGATAACTTAGTTTGAAAAAGAGTAGTCCTCTTATCCCCTCTAAAATCCTCCAAACATTCCTTCGGCTATGTTTGGGAATTTGGTTTTCTAGGGAGAGGGAGGGGAAGACTTATTTATATATTTTAAATTAAAAAATGATCAAATGTTTCTAAAATCGATTAAAAAGGGTGATTCAAATGTTATATGATTATCTATCACGTCGTTCCTTCAACAGAATTCAATTTCTAATAAACATCAATATATATACTTTGCCCTTAAAAACCTTCCCCTCAAAGCCCTCCAAAAGCCAACTCCAAGTCTAAGAGTTTTGGATGATTTTGGAGAGGAGGGGTTTAGAGTGCTAACTAAGTTTATATATATTTGAGATTTTTTAAAAATTGAAAGAATAACATGATATATGATCATATAGCATTTCAATAAATAACCTTAATTCAATTTTAAAAGCAAGTCCTTAATTTGGAAAACAAAAATAAGTCCTCCTCTTCCTCCAATATCCTCAATCCAAACATACCCTTAATGTTATATTTTGGGGAAGGGGGATTTTAAAATGTGTATTTTGCTTCTTTTTGTGAATGGTATTTGATTTTGATGGTGTGGTGCAGGTTAAGACCACAAATCCGAAGAAGTACTGTGTTAGGCCTAACAGTGGGGTTGTGTTGCCGAGGTCTACATGTGATGTTACAGGTTTCTTTCTCTTCACATCTTTCTAGCTTCATTCCCTTCACCATTCTTTGCTTATTAACTCTGTCAATGTTTTGTTCATTCATCAGTAACAATGCAAGCTCAAAAGGAGGCACCTTCTGACATGCAATGCAAAGATAAGTTTCTCCTTCAAAGCGTGATCGCAAGTCCTGGAACTACCACAAAAGATATTAATCCAGAAATGGTATTTATTCAATAAATAAAAATAATGCTTGTTGATGGAATTAACAATTTTTGCGTGCGGTAGTTATCAGTTATCACTTACCTATGCTCTTTCGCTGCATGCAGTTTAGCAAAGAGGCAGGCCACAATGTTGAAGAGTGCAAGTTGAGGGTTGTTTATGTTGCTCCTCCCGGACCACCGTCTCCGGTTCGAGAAGGATCTGATGAGGATTCTTCGCCTGATTCTGTGTCGGAAAACGGACATTCAAATGTTACTGAATTTACAGCTGTGAGTAATCAGTGAATTGGTGTTTGTTTTCAAAAGATGATTCTCTACGTTGGTTTTTTTTTTTTTTTGGTTGTAGTTTCTTGACATAACCATGCATTACAGGCTTCAAGAACTTTCAATGAGCGGGATGAACCTCAGGGTCCTACATTTGAGGTAATATGTTTAAAATACATCTTTGCTTTTGTTATTTTTTTCCTGTTAGTAAAATTCGAAGTGGCGCATGTAGATGAAGGTTTTAACTATGACTTCTGCATAACATGTGTTCTTTGTGCATACTTTAATATGGTATTGTTCAGATGTATTTTACTGATCTCGTACATTTCCCCCCTCAATTTCGTTTCAGTTGGTTAGGGTCAATGTTAATAGGAACTGTGTCTTATTTAATGAACGTTGCATAATTTAAAAAATATGTGATGCCACTTAAAAAAAAAGCAACCACGGCATAGGTTAAGACACTACTGCTCTTATATGTTATAGAAAAACAAGCAACCCCTTTGAAGGAAGGACTTTGAAAATCAGGTTCATGGTTTATTGGGAAATGGCATGGCCTGCAACTTTCAGTGCGTGTCACGAGTCATAACATAACAGTTTTTCACACATGTTCAATGATATGAACATGGTGATACCAAATTTCATGTCCAACCTGGAGAAGAAGCGCCCTTTAGTCCATACATGTGAGGAGTCTTAGAGCACCAATGGAGGCGTTTAGAGTGAATAGCTTGAGAGATTAGCTTCCAACCTGTTGTGTTTATAGTATCAAATCCGTTTAGAGACAATCCCTTGATCTTGATTGTATGGAATTAAACATGTCCTATATCAAACCTAATTGCATCAGAATTAGATACATGAAGACAGTAATGTTTACATAGAAGAAATAAAGAAGAGAACATGTCAACAAATATAAATCCAATAATCTATCAAATATCAATCAAAACCATATATGCCTAGAAAACAATAATTGCTTTAGGCAAATAATACATGACATTTCAAAATGTGGCTGAGATTGACTGTATTTTTAAGAATCAATCACACATTGAACATATTATGACAAACAACAGTAGTGCATACTCCGTAGTTCTGATATCCTCAAAAAATTTGCAAGCCTTGCTGCATTATAAAATATGTATCCATTATATCCTTATACATTCTGTCTAACCTTGATAAAAAATTCTTTTTGCAAAACTATATAAGTAATACTTCTTGCTGGAATTTTTTCGCTATACAAATTTTTTCTTGATTTGCGAAAGACTACGTCAAGAATGCTGCAAGCAAGCATGTGGTCATGGCATTGATTATGCCCTTCTTTCAGTTTCTATTAGTTAAGGTTAAGATCAAGTTCTCACTTCATGAAAGAGATATCTCAGATAATTCTTTTGTGAAGTTAAAAACTCCTTTGAAATGTTTTAGGAAGAAGTTAAACACTCCTTTGAAATGTTTTAGGAACAGATTTTTTGTAATTTTTTAACTTTAGTATTCTGATTTATATTACGGGGCTGTATTAATGAGCTTGTCATTTATTATTACTGTAGATAATTTCTGAATTTGATAGTTTTGTTTCATTATCTTTTACATTGATAATTGTTTTGTTGTAAGAAATTTCCTTTCAGACTCCATTGCCTGCAGTTGATGTCTCTACGATTGGAATTATCTTATTTACTCTGTATAATCAGAAAAAAAAAATGTTCTTATTTTGATTTCTTAATATTTCAGATATCAGCTCAAGTTTCAAAGGCGACCGAGGAGAGAAATTCTGCTATCGACCAACAGAGAAGACTCCAGCAAGAAGTGGTATGTTATGGATACAAATATATATCTTTTAAACATGCCAAGAAACTTATAGTTAGTTATCGTAAAACTTTCATTGTTAGATGGTTAGTTAGGGCATTTCTGCTTGGTATTTTATTATGTCTTAAATATGGCATCTCTGCTTAATGTTTTAAACAATTGTACTCTGTAGTTAAAGGTAGAATCATAATTACTTTCAACATTTCTAATATGTTATTGTTTTATGTTACATCATCATTGGTATAACCTAGATTCAATATTTAAATTATTATGGAGTTACGGTTCAATATTAAAATTCACGTGAAGAAATTGTTTTTTGATAGAAACTGGATCAAAATATTGAAATGAATGGTGTTTATTGATTGAAAGGAACTAGGGGGTGACCCAACCTAGCCCAAACTCTTCATGTCCGGGTTGACCAGTCCCACAAAAAATAGGGACGGTTAGGGTGACATTTTATGATTTGATGTCAGGTTAGGGACAAGTTTGGGCAAGCCATTGGGTTACGCAACCTGTCATATATATACATATTATCTTCAATAATTTTAATTTATAATTTTATTTAACCTTTTATTTGGCATTTTTTCATTCACTTTTTAAAGTTTGATCTCCCTTTTTGTATATGTCTTTTAATATTTTAAACTCCTTACAAAACCAAAAATACTCTCTAATCCCTCCTATTATCTATGGCCTCATCATATAGCGCCTAACTCACTGATTTATTCACCATCACCTCATGGTGAAAGTTAGGTTAGACAAAGTACGAATCTTCAGCATTTCTAGTTGGAGCTAAAAATAAGGGTGATCTATAAAGGACAACCATATAATTCTGGTTTAAACTTTCATAATTCTTCGTTTAAACTGCCCATTCAAGAAATAAACAATCAGCCCCCCATTTAAAACAGTGTAGACTCCCTAAGCTCTTGCCATCTCGTAGCTACTGATATTAGCGACAGAACTTCTACCTGGGGCTAGGTCTCATTATCTGGCACGCATAACTCCATTAATGCAAAACAAGAATTCCTTATGCATTTCAACCGTCGTATTTAGTTACTTCTGTTCCTCCAGACTGTGAAGTATATTTTCCAAACATCAGATACTTCTAGGATGGCCCCGAAATGTCACCTTATCCCTGACTCTCTCTTGTTGCTTGTTGCTATTTGGGAATACATTGACAACGCCCTTCTTCATCCTTATTTCTATATTTCACTCGACTTCATGGTGGGGCAACTATTGTGATAGTCGCTCTCAAGTTCTACAGTTCTGGGACTGGGACCATCCCTGCCCCCATCTTTACCCTCAAAGACATTATGGAAACATTGTTAACCCCTCTGGTTATTGGTTTCAGCTAAAGGGCTGGGGTCACCAAACTTCTGAATTTTTTTGGGTATCAAAGAGTTGTTTTGCTCTTGTTACACCATGTACAAATCGTTGTTCACCCTTGCTTGTATTCCCTCACTCTTGAGATGCAGATGAACGAGACTCTGATTGGGATCAAAGTGAGGAAGACAACACCTCTTGTCCAGTTCATTCATTAGTTGTATAACCATATGTTCCTTTACTCGAGTGGATACACGAGTCAAACCACCACTTGGTCCAAGTTTTGCTAATCCAGAATATGATAACTTGGTATGATAATTTTCACCTAGGAGGATGTTGGATGATTTGAAGTTTCTATACATTACAAAGTGGATATGTCTTGTCATGCATACATTTCACCCCCTCTTCTACTCCCAATGCTATTTTCATCCTTGTGTTCCAATCTAGTGGCTTCCTATGAGGAGGAAGAATCCAATACATAAGTAAACGTTGATTGCCATAACCACAATAACCGATCGAATTGACAAGATGTATGTGATTTAAGAAGCTAAGCGTGAGAACCTCCACAAAAATTTTGCGGTCTTGTTGACAACCTTTCTAGTTAAGCTATTTCACAACAACTACCTTGATCCTAGTGCTCTTAAGGCGACCTTTATATACAGGTCCAATACTCCGACCTGCTGATTTATTATCATGAATGGTTGCTGATGATTGAGTGGTGATTGTCGAATTTGATAATATCAGATGTTTTCTTTGTTTTTGTTAAAATCAACTAGAAGTCATATGCTATGATTTGCTGGTTGTCATATATCAATTATGTTTAATTAGCATCAACTGTAATTGATTCTAGCATTAATTGTAATTGATTTTATTTCTATTATAAATACAAACAAGGTGTGCTCTGTCTAGACATATAAACATTTGCACAATCTACAATCGTTACATGGTATGAGAGGACACCTTGTTTGTATTTATAATAGAAATAGAATCAATTACAAATTAACGGTAATTAAACATAGTTGATATGAAAACTAGTAAATCATAACATTTGCTTTCTCATTGATTTTAAAATTTAGTTGTTATTAATTATACTTCTATTATAAGTACAAACAAGGTGTGCTCCGATACCATGTACAATCTGTAGATTGTTTAAATGGTTGTCTCTAGACAAAGCACACCTTGTTTGATTTATTATAATAGAAAAATAGAATCGATTACAATTAATGCTACAAAGATTTTTTCTAGTGGTGTCAGAGTACTGGTTCTACCGCTTTGGTCGCACACACTGGTAATTATATTTTCCTTTTAATTATCTCCCATGGTTCTTGGGTCGTCGATTCTGGTGTAGAGATTGCAATTAGTCTGAATGGTTGTGTGTCTAGATGGAGCACACTGGTCTTGGTTCTTTGGTCGTTGATTCTGGTGTAAAGATTGTGCAGTTAGTGTGAATGGTTGTGTGTCTAGATAGAGCACACTTGTTTGTGTTTATAATAATAGAAATAAAATTCAATTACAATTAATATAGAATCAATTACAATTAATGCTAATTAAACATAATTGATATGAAAACTCACAAACCATAATATTTGATTTCTAATTGATTTTACCATTTGATCCTCAGATGGTGACTTATATTGTAATAAACTTAAAACATAGTAAAGATTTAGCTTGAGGGGGAGAGGTAAAATCAATTAGAAACCAGATGTTATGATTTTCTAGTTATAATATCAATTATGTTTAATTAGTATCAATTGTAATTGATTCTAGCCTTAATTGTCATTGACTATATTTTTATTATAAATTATAAATTCAAACAAGATCTGCTCTGTCTAGACACAGCCATTCACACAATCTACAATCTTTATAGTTTTGTATATTTCAAAGAACTGTCTCATGTTCTCTCCAGTAGGCTTACCTCAGGTAGATTGAAATTGCAGTGTGCCTTAGGTCCTAAGACGAATTATGAGTTAGAAGCCAATATGGGTTTACATTACAAGAACTTGAAGCCGCTACCTTTATTTTTGGGTTAAAATGTTTATGAGGTGAAGGGTTTTGGGCCTGTATACAAAAACTGGCCTTCAGAGCACTAAGATTTAGGTAGTTGCTGTGAAATAGTTTAACCTCAAAACAGAGAATTTTTATGGAGGTTCTCATGCTCAACCTCTTAAATCACAAACATATTGTCAACTTGATTGGTTGTTTGTGGTGGTGGCGATCACTTGCTTACACGTATATGCAATTTCGATCTTTGGACGATCCTTTACATGATCTTCCTCTTCACAGAAAGCCACTGAATTGAAACACAAGAATGAAAATAGCTTTGGGAGTTGCAAGAGTTAGGATCCTCTCCATTTAGCGTCCTCTCCATTTCTTTCATTTGGATAGATAAAGACACAATGAAGTTTGTAAAAATATATAAATAATTAATAGTGGTGGGACCCACTTAGTGGTAGGGCCCACTATAGACTTTTGTGTCTATCTCACCAAATGGCATTATCCATTTGTTCTAAGTAATTGGAGGGGTTGAAATATATGCATGACAAGGAAAATCCACTTCAAATATATAGACTTCAAATCATTCAACATCCTCCAAGGTGAAAATTATCATACTAAGTTATCAGATTTTGGTTAGCAAAACTTGGATCAATTGGATTGTTAGTAAAACTATCTATCTGATGCACGAAATGGAGGTGTTGTCTTCCAGACTTAGATTTCAATCCGAGTCGCATTCTTCTGCCTCAAGTTTGATGGAATACAAGCGAAGGGTGAACAACAATGTGTATATGTCAAAACAAGGGCAAGAGGGCTCTATGGTACCCAGGAAACTTAAGTGTTCGGTGATCCCACCCGTTTTGCTGAAACCACTATTGACAAAGTTTCTATGATTACTTAGGGTATAGACGAGAGAAGATGCATTTATGTGGCTGCTCTTACATACCTGACTAATCAACCCCAAGTGAGAAGATGTATATATGTGCTTGTACACCCTCGTCTTATGAGCTAGCTTTTAAGTTGATATCTAAACCAATTTAACTTGGTATCATAGCCGGGTTAAGCATAACAATGTAGAAATTGGACTCAGAATCCACATTAGGCGTGAGGGTGGGTATTGGAATGGAGTCCCACATTGCTTAGGTTCCGGGGCTGTTGGATGTTTATGTGGTTGGACACCCTCTTCTTATGAGCTAGCTTCTGGGATGAGATTCAAGTTGATTTAACTTATTTCATATTCTAATGAGTCAACTGACTTTGTTTCATTTTTAATTGTAACCATTACTTGCTTTTTTTTCTTTCTTCTTGATTTCATTAAGGGCCCCTTTTGTTTAAGATTAAAAAAGTTACTGTAATACAATTTTTTATTTTAGAGCTTTCTGTCAGGCTATTTGTTTTTAATTCTAGGAAAAGCTGTAAATTGACATATATTAGGTTTCTGAATTTTTGAAGTATTATGAATTTTTAGAACATATTTGGAAGAATAAAAAAGCAACTGGCAAGTGTTGAGTAATTATGATCATACTTTAAAATATTTATTAAATTTATGTTTCTCATGAAATATGATGGATTGGTGTTGATGAATCTTTTGCACACAGGAGCTCTTGAGGCGCCAAGTCAGTAGAAGCCGTGGTGGAATATCACTTACATATGTTGTTCTTGTTGCTGTGATTGGCTTCATTTTGGGATACCTCTTGAAGAGGACATGACCTATGATCTCCAAAAACTGCA
>Ga0099826_10003338_pt1 | contig 10842 bp, 10 predicted proteins | sample Mtrugardesep15_FD_76830 | JGI IMG/M metagenome (GOLD analysis project Ga0099826, IMG submission 76830) | Root nodule microbial communities of legume samples collected from California, USA - M. trunc garden sep15 | ecosystem: Host-associated > Plants > Roots > Nodule | place: USA: California...
CTTTTATCAACAAGGTAGTACATATGTTCTCTAGCAAATCCAATTTTTTCCCTTGGCTAAATCCTGAAAATACAATGGATGGAAAAAAGGTTGCTGCACATTTCAGGTCCCGTGTAAGTTTGTATATAGAAGCGAGATTATTGGAGAGACTGGGAACATTTAGGACATTATTGAAGTGTAAGGAAGGGTGAAGTTGAATGTTGCCGCGTTTAGTAATAGGAGCTCAAGATCCATTAGCAGCGATAAGATGTTGATTTCTGGATAGTGTGGAGTAGGATACAAAATACGAGGAACACAATCATATACAATCAGTTGCAATGATGTCAAGTATCCACAAATACACAGGAATAGCACCAGTGACATTAAGAGAAGTCAAGGATGAAATGAGTCAGACGTGAGGCCCAGAAGCTGGAAGTGGTCCCAGTCGGCCCATGTAGGGATAGTGCAATGGAGGAGATCGGCAAGGTGGTATTGAAAACAATGAGAGGAACAAGAACATATGGGATTCAAATGACCCAGGAAAAAAGGAGCTCAGATCGAAGGTGGGCCCTTTCAAACAGAACAGGAGACACCAACGAGGATACCATCGAACCTTGAGGGCTTGGGTTGCACATACTGGAGAAAGGAAGTCACTATTGTGGTGTGAGGGGGTCATGGTGTGATCTTCTGGGTTCGAGCAGGTTTTGGGGTGATGATCCTCTTAGTGTCGTTGCCGGTTCGACATCAGTGGCAGGCAATGTTTAACAAAATTGAATAGTGACAGACGATGCCAACAAATTGCTGTAATGGGTGACATCCAAAGAGCAATATAGGTCAAACCGATGGTTCCAAAGACTGCAATGAAGACAGCCAAGAGAGTTGAATGAAGGTGATAGGCCCGTGGCTCGAGTGTACAGGAGGAGGGAGTGAATGAGAAAGAGACCAGTTGTAGATAATGAGCTCAAGGAGGATGCTGATTTGGAAGTGAATGGCCCAATTAATCAGTGTGTTTTGGCTGCACTTGAAGTGGAAGGAGCAAGTGAGAAGGCGAAGAGGATGGTAGAGTGGACAGGTGGTAGTCTAGGAAGGGGAAAGAATGTGCGGCGAAGGGAAGAGAGAGGCTGGGAATTGAGTATTTGGGGGGAAAATTGTAACCGAATAGGTAGGAAATGAATTAGGAGGTTATTGGTAAGGAAGAGCTCAGGGAGATTTCTCTGGCTCGAGGGTATTCAATACTACATTTTTCCTTTCTCATCCATATTGTAAGGAGGTTTCCCTCAAATCCGTTGTCCATATTCAGTGTTTTTTTTTTTGAAGAATTGTCCATATTCAGTGTTAACTCTACATTTCCATAATCTATTTCCGGTGTAGCTCTTGTTATATCCCAATATTTCATTCTATTTGGCTTGTGATACCATATGGATAAGTATTTTGAAATATTATTGAATTATGTGAAGAGTACAAGCACTAATCCAATTATACAGACTAAGCTCTGTCTACTTAACTGGCTTGATTGATGAGCCTAATACAAAAGTTGCTGATAACTGCATATTATTTGCCTATGAGGCTAAGACAATAATTACACATTACATACTCACAACAATAAGCATTTGATTGGTTAGCCATGATGGCACAATTGTTCTTTTGTTATGTTATTTTCTGTTGTGCTAGTCATGGCCGAGTTTTTTTTATTGTATGGTTGGATGTTGATATGTTGTTATTAATTGACTTCCGTAGCATATACATTGCTCGTGAAAGAGCTCCGTTGCAAATTTAGTACTTTTTGTTTATGCTGTTTAATTTAAAGTTTTAGTTTTAATTGCTTCTTACTGAAGAGACTGTTGCATGTCCTTTCTATATAAGGTTCTTAACAAGGACCCCTCACTGCGGAAGTGGACTCTGCGCCGATGCAAGAAGTTGCTTGACTCGCTCACTAATGCTTCACCGGAAACTACATTAGTATTGCAAGGAATTCTTGGAATGTTCGCTCAACAGACAGAGTTAGAAGACTGTCAAGTAGATAGTGATGAAGATAAGTCCGATTCTTCAATTTTCACGAATAGAAACTATGTGATTCCTAGGATCTCTGAGGAACTTGAAAATATTGGTGAAAGATCACAAAAAGGTAGCAATTTATGAGTTCATGTATGTTCTTCTAGTGATAGTTTTACTGATAATGTGTCTGAAAAATATGTGACTGTTCATTTCTCTTCAGTTTCTCTTGACAATGTTCCTACTTTTAAAGCAGGTTCGCATTTTGATAATGGAGGGGTATCAAGGTCTGTGGGCGTTGAGAAAGGTGATATACCCCATGTTAGATGTTCCACGCCTAGGGACTCTGTAAGCCATCAGATGTTCTCACCTACAGTTAGAACAGCAGTAGACTTTAGGAGTAATTCGTTTGATGGTAGAAATGAATTCCCAAATGTTGAGAAAAATCAAGTTTCAAATATAAATTTCAATTCACCTCTGTCGAGGTCCTCTAGTGGAGCTGTCAGCAATGTTCTGGCTTCTCCCAATCATCGTTTTATGTCACCAACTTCTTTAACCAAAAGTCAAATTGTTTTGTGCTTTGACGGGGATCCTGCTGCTGTGGATATTGTTGCTGCTTCTAGGCAGCTATGGGTAGGTTGTGTGGCACCTGACATGCCTGAAAGCCATATTAGGTTTCAAATAGAGAGGTTTGGTCCTATTGAAAAGTTTATATTCTTCCCATCGAATGGATTTGCTTTAGTTGAGTACAGAAGGATAATGGATGCAATAAAAGCTCGACACTGTGCACCTGGAAATTTTCCTTGCCGTGTAAAATTCATGGATGTGGGACTTGGTAGTAGGGGTGCAGTGAATGGTGTTGCAGTTGGCTCTAGTTCTCATATTTATGTTGGAAATGTTTCCAGTCAATGGGCCAAGGATGAGATTCTTCATGAATCAAGGAAAGTAGTTTATAATGGTCCTCTTGCAGTGATTGATCTAAGCTTCGAGTGTGCGTTGCTTATGGAGTTTGAATGCCCTGAAGAAGTTGCCTCCGTCATGTTGCGTCTGAGACAGCTCCGAAGAGAAAGAAGTAGTTATAGCCCACATTTTGGTCCAGGTACAGTTAATGTTGTAAGTGGGCATGGTTATATGGATGGTGCAAGACCTTTGCCCGCCCCTGCTCACCTGGACCTCAAGGTCAGCAACTCTGCTGGATCACCTCATGCTCGAGCTTTACATGGGAGCCCTGCCGACAGCAGTCGAACAAGAATGTCTCACTTGTGTAACATACTAGCTTCATTGCGTGCAAAGTATAATATTAATCAAAACATAGGTCTCCATGATAATTATATGACTGGAAATAGTTGCGCTGCTTCCATGCGTGAGGAAGATGCAGTGCCATCCAACACTCTGTGGATAACAATTCCTCATAGTAGCTCCCAGTTCCTCACAGATGATGAGCTAATGAGTATTTGCAACCTTGCTATTGGAAACTCTGGTTCCATTGCACGGTTGACACAAGCAAAAATGCACATGGGATGTGGTTGGTTTGTTGAATGTAGTAATGTTGATGGAGCAGTTACAGTCTTAAAGAATCTGCGTGGGTGTCCAGGACTGTTTTTCCAAATAGAATTCAGGTTACACAAGATTAATCTTTTTCATGTACATATACACATCAACATATTTGTTGATTTAAGTGTGTGGTTCGTGTTTTTTGTTTTTCTGTTTGAAAGCATATGTCTTGAACGCCTACCTTCGTTTTCTTAAATGTTATTGAAACGGTTCATCAGTTATCAGTGGTGGGCCATACAACTTAGAATCCAACATAGAATAAAAGTTCAGTATGGAAGAAAAGTTGAAATGATGTTGCATTAAGTTGAGTATTATAGCTAATAACTTCTTCCATAAGTTGAAATCAACTTTTGCATATCAGTTTTGTCAGAATCTTTCTCATTTAACTTCACACAATCACCTATAAATTTGTAAGGTTTTTTTTCTTTCATGAGTTGGAAACTGAATACTTATTTCAGTTGAAAAACTTCTATAGGCTAGAAGCTAATTCAAATCAGGCCCTCATATATGCATTCTGATGATGTTTTCCATTGATGTAAATTATTTATGTTTTACACCACACTCAGCTGATCTTGAACTTTGTATCTATGTGTGCAAGTGATTCTTATTTTTTCCAACAGCTTTTAAATTGTTTTATAACAAAGTCTTTTGGACAACTAGTAGTATTTACTAATCCTGTTTAGTTCTTCTTGTTCAATCTCTACACAGCAATCCAGGAAATCAGAATGCTGTTCCATTTGCAATTAAACCTGAAAACCATGCTATGGAGCTTGTCTCCCCCAGAATAAATGCTGAGAATCGTAGTAGTGGAGGACATGGTGCACCTCTGTCTCAATCAAACTGGCACTTCCCTGATTCAAGAGAGATACCAGAAGTTGGAGGAAGGAAACCTGATGGTTATGATCATTTATCACTGGATCCTCGTCAAGGAGGTAATATTCTATGGTTATACAGCTTTGTGTGTCATGGAATTATGGATTAAATAATTACAATTGTGTTTGTTTCTGAAATGGAGTCCCTTCTGCACCAGGAAATGTTCCACATGCATACTCTGGAGCACATGGACCTTCCATTCCACCACCACAACAAATTCAGTCATCTCCTTTCGCCCGCCCTGTTTATGTTCCTCCAAATGGCCAATGGGATCCCCATGGAATAAACAATCAGTTACCTGTCAACCAATACCAAACAGTTGTAATGCCAAATAGTTTTAATGGCAGTCCTTTTATACCTGTTTCAGTAACTCCACTTGCTCAAATACAAGGAACTCCAATGCAATCGTATAACCAGCAGATTCCTCCCTCAATTATACCACCACCTTTATCATCCTTGCCACCTCCTCAGCCTGAAATGCTACCTCCTCATCCACATCCTCCTTCTCAGCCACCTCTACCTGACACACAACCACCCTTGGTTCCTCCACCTCCTCCACCTGGTTCTCCTCCACCTCCTCCTCCTCCGGTGCCTGTCCAAGAACCAGTCAATGTGGAATGTTCGGTGCAGCCGCTGCAGTATCAGTGGCAGGGAAATCTCTGTAAAAGTGGAGTTAGCTACTGTACAATTTATGCATGCAGGGCAGATTCAAATATTTGCAGCTATTCAAATGTCATGCCTGAGCCTGCTGAGTAAGAATTCATATTTTGCTTCCTTACTTACTGCTCATCTTAGAATTTTTATACTGGGTATAACTCATCCTTACAAAACCGTCTTGTAAGGTGAGGGGTGCCGGGTGCCACTCTTTATAAATCTAATCAGGCCTTATATTTAATCTATGTGGGACTTGGTTCTTTCAATAGCTCAGAATGTTATTTTCTTCAAAAATATGCTAGTTTAAATTCCTTGTTTCTGTTGCAGATGGCCCACCAAATTAGACATGACTAAACGCACAGATTTTAAACATGTGCAATCAACATTTGCTGCTACTCCATCTCATAGAGTGAGTTGTCTATGTTCCCTTCCTTCTCCAACATCTCATATGCACTATATCATGAACTGTGTGCCTACTTTATTGTTAATTGATGTTTTATTCCAGGCTATTACTTTAGATGAGCAATCTCAGTGTATGTTCTTAGGTTTATGTAGCTCGGTATTAAAGAAGTATGTTCACTCAATCTCATGTAGTCCCTTCTCCGTCCTATGATTCCCATCGTTCCCCTTGTAATTAGCCTAGTTTCGCCTTTGACCGACAGATGTCAGATGGTTAGCTTCCCATCACCATCTAAACCCAATCTGTAAATAGATTGTAGCTATACATAATTCCTTAGGAATTCTATTGAACCTCATTTCAGAAAATAAAAACTTTTCAGTTTTCTATCAGATTCTCTCCATAGTTTAGATTTCTAAGACTCGGCGTACTATAACATGCCCAAACATAACCATCATGCTTTTGTCCCCATTTATGCTAACTTGTATGATGGGATATACTAAAGATTGTTACATTGATTCATTGGCGTTCTTTTACTTATCAACTGCACACCATTCCAAACATTTTATTGACATCCCACATCAAATAGAGATATGACCAAAGCCGTGGTGGAGAAGGAAATAATTTGAAGGAAAAAAAAACCAGAGGAAGATCGATGATCGAAAACGAAAAAACCAGATACAAAAGAGATGAGAGAAATCAAATTAGGGAAGATAAGGTAAAGGAGATAAGCTGAAAAAAGAAAAATAGGGGAAAACAGGTGAAAGAAAGGGAGAACAGAGAGGAAAAAAGATCTATGGCGCCATTATAGTTGCTATTTAACAAGAGTCTCTCCATAGAACATATTAGTATGCATTGCACTGCCCTGCCATTCCCTGAGTTTGACTTTATTGTGTTGACTTCTGATGCAGAGAGAAGTGTGCCGTTTAATCCCATCTTCCACTAGTGAAGACAGAAGGGTATGTTTTCTTTTCATCATTTATTTTTCATTTCAAGATGGTATTGTCTTAGAACTGTGCACCGAATCTTATTTTAGTTTACCCGTACAGTATAATATTACTTATTTAGCGAGACTTTTAGGAGCTGCGAAATTATCTTGCAAGTTAGTTGTTGTCATAAGTTTTTGATGAATCTTGTTCTGAGCAAGGAATGGGAGACCAGTGTTTAACTACTGGCTGAGATATACTTAACATTATCCCAATTTAGTATATTAAACAAAATATGTCTTGTCTCTTAGTCCCTTTTTTAAGAATTTGGTTCTTTTAAAGTGATGTTTGTATTTTAGTAGTAAAGTGTAGTGCAAAATACAGAGTATGTTTTAACAACTCCATGGTTTGTTTACTTGTGCATGTTTTAATAGTGTTGGAGTTGTGAAATTTTAAGTTAACTGGAGAGAAAGTGTAATAAGTTATTATATTATTGATAATAACTTCATATCGACTTCATTTAAATGACTAAATAATAATCTCCGCATTATAGGGAAATCAGGAAACAAATAGTAATACGAATAAGTAAGAAATCTGGGAATTTTTTTTAGGAGATAGTCTAAGATACGCTAGGATTGAAAACTGACCCCAGGAGATAAACTATGATATTCTAGCATTTACTATTTTATTTTCTAACACTCCCTCAAGCTAAAGGTTACTTAGCTTTAACTTGTTACAAGAAAACAATGCATTACCCCCACACAAAAAATAAATAGAAAACCAAACAAAAATTGAGCTCTGCCGAAAACAATGGTTGGGAAGACAACTCAAGGATGCCAGAGAACTGCTATAAAAGAACTTAACCATACAACTAGAATGATCACCAGCCTTAGAGAAAATTCATGGCAATCAATTGAATAAAGAAAGGTCTGTCTTTCTCAAAATTGCATTTGACAGCTTCAAATCAATAGTATCAAAGACCCAAAATATTTAAGTTGATAATACGTATGTGTTGGGTCACGAGAGGAGCCCGAGGGATCATCCACGTTGGACTCAGAGCAACCATACAAGTGAGTTGGACACCACACTTTAACTCAAAACCTTAAGGCTTTGTTTCGGAGTTTGGAGGAGAGGGGAAGGAAGGGCTGTGGGAGGGAGAGAAATATAGGGGAAAGTTGAGAAATCTTTTAACATTTTTTGAAAGAGTATTTTTTATAGTGATAAATTAATGTTTATGATTAATATATTTTTACTTTATGAAGGAGTATTTTTTTATTGAAGTATTCATATAAACCCTCCCAAACCCCTGAAAGCCCTCCTCTAATAAACCCCTCAAAGCCCCTCCTCCCAATGTCATCTATTTCTTCCACTTACTCCTTCCTTTTTTTCCAAACCCTCCCCTCCGAACTCGCAAACAAAGCCTAAGGCAATGGATTTATGGGTCCTCTCACTCATAAAGTGCTCAACCTCCACTTTTCTAAGCAACGTGGGACTTCTAACTCACTTGCTACACAAAAATATGAGAGTTGCTTCTATGACATAGACAAGGCTAGTGCATCTAGGATGAAAGTTGAGGCCAATGCATTTGGGATGAAGATCGGACAAGTGCGTCTGGGACAAAAAATGGGGTCAACAAACAACAGTAAAACAATGTTTATAAAACACGCAAAACAAAAAGTTACATTAGTGAATGGTGCTCTGAATTGAGGTTGTAATTACAAGATATCATGATAGATCATAGGAAAAAGAAAAATGCATCCAAAACAGGAGAGAGATAAAAGGGTCGTTTCCATTGGGGCTATCGTACTCGTGGCACGTAACACAAAACTGGGGTCGGATCTAGAGCCACGATAGCAGAGTCACACCATCCCTGTAGGGCCGGTCGATCAGAGGTGGGATGCACCGTCATGCACAACAGAGATAGGGAAAAATTGAAATTCGCGTCTAGTTGGCCAACGCATGAGAGGGTGGTCACGATGGTGTGTTGTTGTTTGCCATAAAGGCTGTAGGTAAAGTAGTGGCGGAAAATGGTTGCTGGAAGTGATAATGGTCGAAAAAGGAGATAATGGCAAAAAAGAGGAAATTATTATTACATTCCCAAACTTCTGAAAACTTGGCTGTAGAATAGTGACGTGACATGTCACTGATGATCTAACCAAACTCTAGATACCATGTTGAAGTGGTTTGGATTTTACATAGGACGCCAGAAAAATAATAACTTTGAATATTATTGATAACTAGCGTTTAGACGGGCACTCCGTGCCCGTCTTTCCTCTTTTCTTATTGCGCTTATGAGTATAAATTACAAACAATAGATTTTATGAAATTTTGATTAAAATTATAGGTATAGATAATAGATATTTTGCACTTTCATATTGCAACAAACTATACTTATCCTTTTCAACAATATAACAAATATAATATTTTAATATATATATACACACACACACACATAATAAAAATACTTTAAATTCTTACCTTTTTGAATGACACCGACAAAAATAATGGTTAAATTTGCTTAAGGGTATAATTGAAAGGAGAAAAAGCCAGCCCAAAACGGTCTATTTTCTTTATATATAGTATAGATAACTTCATACCGACTTGATATTGACTTTGAGTACTAATCCCTATTTATAGGGAAATCAATATGCTAGATATTATAAGAAAAGATAAGGTGATAAACCAAGATTTTATAGCACAATAGATACTTCACTTTCTGACAAATAGTATTCATTTTCCAATTATGAGTTAAAACTGTTACACTTTGCCCTCTAGGTTTCACCCTTCAGTGCAGAGAAGCCACATTCCTTTCTTTCAACATCATAAATCATTCATATATATTTACGTTTACATGTAATACAAGTGAGAGTTGGAATGTGATTCGTCCTCGTGTTGACCCTGTGTTTGTCAACCAGTTTCAGGATTTCGTATCATATTTAAAACAGAGGGATTGTGCTGGAGTTATAAAAGTTCCAGCTTCAAAATCCATATGGGCAAGGCTGCTGTTTTTACTTCCTCATTCACTTGAAATGTGCTCGTTGCTTTCTATTGCACCCGATCCATCTGATTGCCTAATTGCTTTGGTTTTACCCAAAGAAACAAACTCTGACTGGTTATAATAATTGTTCAATCATAGGGTAAGATCATTGAGCATCATGAATGTATGTAAGTTTTTATGCTTTTTGCTTGAGATGTAGCATTCTTTTTAGAGAGAAGCAAATACATATAACTCAAGATGTGTAGAGCTGTCAAAATGGGTTATTCTGGCCCACCTAGATTAGCATAACATGGATTTGAAGTTACTATCACATATAATGTGTAAATTTTTAATGAATTTAAAATAATTTGATATGTTATTGAGATACATCAAGAGTAACGTTATTCAATATGAAAGTGTTGGACGTTATTTTGACATATTTCATTTACATCAAATTATTTTAGTTTATGTAAAATTTTGCTTACATGATTCATGTGATAGTAACTTTCAAACTAACAGTAAATTTTGTGGTATAAATATTAGATAAAAGGTTATCGACTGATGTATATTATCCAAGTATTATAGTGTAGTTTGGCTTCTCCTTATATACATAAACTTGACAGTAGTATGTTTTTATGTTTGTGATGATTCAATAGGTTTTACTATCCATATAGCACGGCTTTGGAAGTCGCATATAGAGGCACATAGAGAATTGAGGTGGTAGAGTATAGATGGATACGCAATAGAATAGGCCGCGCAGATAATAGAGTTGAGAGGCACGATTATGAGGGCAAAATAAGATATGCGTATTTCGTCCTATCAGTTAATTTATAACTCAGTCTAAACTTAGGATAGAAATTATAAAGACCCGTTGGGATAGGATTAGAAATGGTTTAATTTATCATATCCCTTTTAAGGTGTAGATTTTGCCGGAATCAAATATTCATGGTATGTTTGAGTTGGTAGTATAGAGTGAAAAGAGGTGAAATGGGATGGAATTAGATAACATCTAGTTTTAAAATCCAACAACCTATTTCATTCCATTCTCCATTCTTCCCATAGTATTTGGACGATAGAGAAGCTTTGGAAAATTAAAATGTACAGCCACAACAAAGGTAGAAAAAAGACAGCATGATGAACAACACAATGGTCTCAAACACCAACTTAATCTTAAAAATCACATAATTTATAAAGGAAAATGGCCAATAATTCCTCTTGCACTTAAATGCAGACAAAAAATTCTTCTGCCTCCATGATTCCTTTCTTAGCCTCTTGAAGAACCATCTCTTAATACATCCCATGTGCTTGCACCGTCTCAATAACCAATGTGGATCTTCTCACTCTTTAGCTTTCACGGTTTTTCTTGGTGCCTTACATGTAGAAGAAATAATTTCAGTTTTATAGTGGGGAAGAGAAACGTTAGTGGAGGATTGAGGAATAAGTATTTTCTTAGTTCTTACAATGCGGTTGATTCTTAGACCAATATAGCA
>Ga0099826_10003339_pt1 | contig 10841 bp, 3 predicted proteins | sample Mtrugardesep15_FD_76830 | JGI IMG/M metagenome (GOLD analysis project Ga0099826, IMG submission 76830) | Root nodule microbial communities of legume samples collected from California, USA - M. trunc garden sep15 | ecosystem: Host-associated > Plants > Roots > Nodule | place: USA: California...
ACAAGATACCAAGCGCACCATTAAAACACAATCTTTGGATTGCTAAGAATTAATTGCAAGCGGTACTCTCAATGCAATGATCAAACATTGGTGATAAGTCCTGTCAAATAATAGTCACCTTTGAGCATCCTATTACCCACATGGATAATTACGTTATAATCACCACATATTTACCATCGCATGTATGTAACTATCTGGCCAAGTTGTGCCTTCCTTGAGGTCGACAACAACTCGCATAAATAATTACACACTACATCTTTTGTAAGCTTAATTGAAATCAATTTATACAACAGAGGTTACTTGGGCAACATTATTGTTTCAACTGACTCAACTAATTTTACTAGACAATTTTAATTTATATTAAATTGGGTGATAAATCCTGTCAAATAATAGTCACCTTCGGGTATCATATTATTCACATGGAAAATTAATTTATAATCACCACACATTTATTATCACATGCATGCAACTATCCGGTCAAGTTGTGCCTTCCTTAGGGCCGACAACAACTCACATGAATAATTTCATACTACGTCCTTTTGTAAGTTCAGTTGAATCAAATCTACGCAACAGGGGTTACTTTGGCAACATGTTGTTTCAACCAAAACAACTGTAATTATCAGACATTTCACATTAAAATAAATGGTAATGGTCTTAAATTTATAAGGCACTACTGACATAATGTAGACCAAATTAGTTCTTTATGTCGTTTTGTAACCATTAGGCCACTCAACAACCCTTAAGTGTGAACACAAATTCACAAGAATTCTAAAGAAGATGCAAGTCAAAAATCACACCAACGTGTATATGACAATACATTTACAGATATCGTATAAAAGCAACAACATGAACAATGCATGATTAAGAAAATATTATTGTAGAAAACTTGATAACAATAAACTCAAATATGATAATACCAAATATTCAATTTCAAGCCAAATAAAATCGAAACTTTACATGATCAAAAATATTATTGTAGAAAACTTAATAACAATAAACTCAAATATGACAATCATGCTATAACTAAATATTCAATTTCAAATCAAATAAAAATTGAATCTTTATATTCCAAAAATATTTATGCTATAATTGATTCACATATGAACTAAATGATTCTTTAGAAAAAAATAAAACATAATTCTAGGCTAAATACTTTCCTAAATATTTATATGTCTACAAATAAACAAACAAAACTAGAATTATTATTTCCCAAACTTTAAAGAATCAAATTCTTACTTTCTGTACTAAAAATTTCTTCATAATATTTTGAGATTCATCATTGAAAGGCAAGATATATAGCATAAATATATTTTAACTCTTTATTTGCCTACTTCTCAAAATAATCTATATGTACAAAATCTTTGTGAATCAAAACTAATTTCAAATACAAATTAAGTTACAAATATGATAACAGTATTTGAAAAAATATATATTTGCCGAAGGATTCAATATAAAATCAAATCACCAAAGTCGAAATAAAATTCAAATCTTTATGGATTCCATGTTCAAATCCTTATTTCAATTTTGGAAACCGGCAATCAAATGCAAATAAATTCAAGAGAGGCACAATTGATTTCACAAATTTGAAATATACAAAATGCATACTTTTAAAACTTCAAGTATATGAATTCAATTTCATTAATGTATCATGCTTTCGAAAACTGCAGTGAACCAAATTTTCATATCCAAAAGAAAAGTAAAAAACCTATAAAATTACATGCACTTGATTGAAAAATTCATGCTGAAAGAATATTTCTTCCCAAATCTAAAGCATAATTCCCAATATTATATGCAATTCACAGGATTATGATTTCTTTAAAAACAAAATCCCCAACGGAAAAATATAGGTTACTTTAAATCGGAGTAGTTGACCATGAACCCAAAGTTAAATAATAGGGTTCAAACAAAGGTATTCAAAACTGAGTAAATAGCAATAAAATACCGCAGTGTATACGGCAGCCTATCGATAAAGAGTTATGCAGTACAAAGCAGCAAACATATTGTTTTACTTGTGAACAAAACTTGAATAAGAAAATAAAAATTCTGGATGAAGCTTTCATATTCATGTATATACACAACGCATAGTTACAAGATACATGAGTTTTCAAATTATGCATGTGAATGAAACAGATTGGTACTCGCAATAGATTGCACGATTTATCATATGTGCATTGAATGAATAAAAATGAATAAAAAATATTTAACAAACCCAAATTATATAAATTAGGGTTCATTCGAAGTAGAGAAAACCAAAAGCTCTAAAATCAAAATTAGAGTTAACGAAATCCCAATAAATCAAATATGAAGACCGCTCTGATACCATTTGTTGGAAATTTAGGTCTTAATAAAACAAATTTCATAAAACATGTTCAATAATGAATCAATAGCGGAAGCAAACAAACCATTAAACATGATTATGATCATCGGATCTACGACATGTTTGATTTATCAAGGATATTAAGAAATTAAGGTATATTAAGAATAGCTAGATAAAACTTTCATGACAGCCCTCTCAACAACAATGATAAACCGAGAGTAGGTGATCTGAAACAAATGACAAGGTTAGCGGCGGCTAATTTGTTTCTTCCTCAATCGGTATCTTTATGCCTCAAGTTCTCTTCAGATAGGGAGAAGAGAATGTTTGTCATGTACGGTGTATTGGGCACTATAGCCTCTTTTATATTGGATGACCATTAGGGTTTCCATTCCACTCATTGAGTCCATATCAACTAATTAAATATTTAATTAATTATCCAATTAGAAATCTAATAGCCTTGTTACTTAATTTGATCACTAATTAACCGAAGAATCTTCAAGTTACAGGGTTGAAATCTAAACAATTTTTTTTGTACAAAGGTAAACTAAAAACCGCTAATATTACAGGAATAAACATTTTTTTTTGAAAGAATTACAAGGATAAACATATATTAAAACTAAAATAAAAGTACATCATGTAAACACATGACACAAGTACCAATTACAACACATTACATCAACAATTTCGTATTATAAAAAATTAAAAAATCGATGAGTTTCTACTCAGAAAGAGCATTATGATGTAAATATTAATGGGATTCAATATAGAGGGAGTTTTTGTCAAGCGTGATTTGGTAATGAATATAAAGATTTGTTTTGCTATTCCAAAATAGGAAATAGAGAGCACATTAACTTACCAAATAATTTCTGGCCTTTGATTGAATTACAATGAATGATTAGGATTTGGCGTCAAAGTTTAGTTTCACACCAAGATTTCATTTGATCCTAACTCTTTTTTCATTATTCCTACAATTTACCTTGTTATCGTTCAATACAATCATATTATTGTTTTGAGAATTTTTCCCTATGTATCACGAATGGTTATAAAAGATATAGCGTGTAATGAAAGGTCGATCCATACTATTTATTATAGACCCTTAATTGAATTGTCTGAAGAGACAAGCATGATACATGGATGCACCTAAAAGACTTTTGATAATGACGTTATTTTTGTCAAGGTTTCCTTGCAAATCCATAAGTGCTAAAAGAATTCATTATGGAAAATACAATGTTTGTTATGTGGAAAAGAGAAAAAAAAAAAAAATGTATGAAATTCTCAAGTATGTCTATGTTTTGGTTATCATGATTTTCATATTTTTGGTTGTAAGTAATGGAAATTTTGGTAAGTGCTTTTTCTCATCATTTTCAGATTTTCTTATTTGCCTTATAGCTCCCCTCTAATTTACACTTTATCTTTTTATTTTACATTGCAGGAGAAAGAGAAGAATTTGTACCTTGTAATATCGACTTTAATTGTCCTTCTTCTTTGTGTGACTTTCTATTGAATTTCAAACCAATTTGTACTAATCATCAATGTATCTGCCAACAGATATATTAATATTGATAACTCTATCTTACTTTTAAGCCTATAATTTTATTTACACACCATCTTTTTGTCACCTTTATGATTCTCATTTCAGTATATATTGCTTTAACCATTCAATTTTCTTGACACATCCTAAAGTGTAATAACCTTTGTTTTACTAGTATATATCTATAAATACTTCTACGAAGCATGTGAATCCATCTAACTTTAGATTGAGCAAAGAAGAGTTTCCTCACAATTAGGGTGATTAATTGTTTGATAAGAAGAGTTTCCTTTTTGGTGTTGCTTTCTTTTTGGCTGTAGGTGTGTAGGTTTTCTTTAGGTTTGATACCCAGAGACATGCGTTGTTGTTTAATTTGTACAGACCTTCGATATTTTCTTATTATATTTTTTACAATTTTCCTTTAAAAAAAAGGAAAATTCTATAGTGAAGTCATGAAAATGACTTTTCTGATGAAGTTAAATGACCAATCATTGAGCATTTGTGTATTTAATCTATTCCACATCAGATTATATGGTGTATTGCACATTTGTCCATAAAGTGCGTCATTATATCTTTACTTGCAATTGTGTTCCTAATTAAATCAAAATTAAACATAGATTCACATTTGTGCACTAAGATTGAAATTCCTCATAATATTTTGTATGAGAACTGATTTGTAATAAGGTAAAGTTTAGTTTTAGAGTAGTCCAACAACAGGACAGTAGTTGACATGACATCGACGGTTATACTATTGGTTAAACAAAATAACATTTTTAAAAAAGTCAGTTTTCTGCCTGCACCATAGAAGCCCAAAAAAAATGGTTTGATAAAATGGATCAACAATTCCCTACTTAATGTAGAATCTCCCCACTTGTTTTTCCCTCAAGTCCAAGCTATACGATCATCATCATCATAATGACATTAATTATATGTTGCAGCAACATATGTAATATAACACATTCAGAGATCATACTCTAGTGATAAGAATGAAACAATACACTTATGTATTTTGAGATAAATTTACATTCATCTTGCGACGAGGTTTTCCATATAACATGTATTTAAAAGTCTCACATCAGATAAAAAATGTCATAAACATGTGTTTATAAGTGGGACAATCCTCACTTTACAAGCTAATTTTGTGAGGTTGTATTAGGTCCAACCACGAATTCTAAGTTAATAGACAAGTGATCTACAACATTTTTAAATAGCAACAACCGAATTCTAATGGACCAAATTATGTTAAGTTACGTTACTCTTGATTTACCTGTAACCAACCTTGTTATGGTTCAATATTATTATATTGTTGTCATGAGATTTTCTCCATGTCTACGAATGGTTATAAAAGAAATAGAAGATAATGAAAGATGGATATAAACTATATATCTTTATATTAGATCCTTAATTGAATGGTATAAAGGGACAAACATGATACATGGATGCACCTAAAAGACTTTTTATGAGTGCTAAAATAAGGTGTCCTTGCATCTCATCTCTATGAGTGCTAAAATAATTCATCTGTAGAACTCAGAACTCCCAAAAGAGTTCAAAAGTGAGAAATAATATACTTGTGTTGGTTACGTTATTTCCAAACAACAAGAGTTGGATGAATTGAGTATCAATATCTTCTCAATTAATCTCACAATTTTGAGTAAACCTTCGTAATGAAAATTATAGGGTTAATGGTGTTTACTCCTGTAATATAGGTCATTTTCGGGTTTATTCTCTGTAAAAAAATAAAGAAATTGGTTTACCCCTTGTAAAAAAATTTTGTTTCGGGATACCCCCTAATAGGCCATTCAAAAATCAAAATTTCTGAAAAAAATAAAATAATTTGGTTTTTAAATGACTTATTAGAGGTATTCCAAAACAATTTTTTTTTTACAAGAGGATAAACCAAAAAAAATAAAAATTACAAGGGACAAAACCAAAAGTAACCTCTATTACAGGAGATATAGCAATATTAACCCAAAATTATAAATCAGTGACATTGTTGCTACTAGAAAATGTTAAACAAATAGTTTCTCCTGCTACAGAAATAAGTGAACCTTATAACCTAGTGACTAAGCTTTGAATAGTGTAAATTGATCAATAACAAATAAGTGAACCTTATAAAGCTTATAAGTGAATTTGTTAATGCATGTGTATATGGGCGGACCTGGCCTCATAATATCAGTGAGATACAATTTTTTGTAGGTCTACATCAATGGCGGATCCAGAAGTAATTTTTTGTAGGACAATTTCTTTAATGTATATATATTATTTTTCAAAATAATTCATAAAAGAACTGTAGGTGTAGTGATACTCACTATTGGATTTTACCTTAAGAACCCCAGTTCAACACTTACATTGTGCATTTTTTATGGTATTTTTAGTTAAAAGAATTGAACCCAAGTTCACCACCTGAATAGAGCGCATCTTTACCACTGGACTACACCATACATATGTAATAAATTTACAAAGATTGATTTGGTTGATTGTTGGGTCATTGTAAAACCTGAGGGTGCATGTTGACCTACTGGTGAATCTTCTTGGAGCTGATATTTAGGAAGCTAAAACAGCGTGTACTTATGTGCAATTCAATTGGATAAAAGAAGAGTACAATAAGCATCTAACCATTGCAAATGAGATTGGTTATGAGGATTAAGCCATGAGAGACACTTACAAAGCATACACGATCAAAGTGTATATCTTATTTTTGGTGGGAGACACCACTTTGAGTGCTTCATGGACCTAAACATGGTTGATGACTGTGCATGGAGTACTGCTTCCCTTCCCTTGCATTCTTATTATAGTTATCTGATGCAAGACTATACCAGCTGAAGCAGCGTGGCGGTTATATGATACTCCTTCAAGTAGCATTTCTATTTAATCAATTATTTACTTATTGCTGTGAATTTGTCGAAAAAATCAAACCAATAAAATAATTGATTTGCGGCGCAAAATAATCAAGCAACGAAAATAAAGTGGGTGACAGTTATAATCACAAACAAAAGATAGAAAACAACGAGAGAAAGAAAGAAAGAGAACACACGAAATTTGTTCTTTACCCAGTACGGTCCAATACTGACATAGTCTAGGGGAGAGAGCAGCCCTCCGTTCCACTATAATGATGAATAACTTTACAAAAGAGATATTAAAGGGTTACAAGAATAAGTCTTCGAACCTAATTCTACCCAAAGTCTCAATCTCTTCCTGTGACCAAGAGACTCAATTCTAATAATGTTTCCCAAGGTGAATCAATCCCAACCCTAGTGTTTGTTGCCAATAACAAACTTTACAAACCCTAGTTTGTTGTATGTTTCTAAATCCTTGTTTTCAGCCCTCCCTCTCTCTCTCTCTCTCTCTCTCTCAAGGTTTCATCTGATACAAGGTCTATATTTATAGTAAAAGTATCCCTAGAAAAAACTAGAACAAATTTAAGCCCAAACATACGATTCTGGTTTATTTTCTGTTGGCAAAATCGGGACCCAATTTCCTCCATTCGGCCACCGATTTTTGTCGAATGGAAAGGTTGAAACAACACTCAAAATCGGGCCCTGATTTCTCCAATTCGGCCATCGATTTTGACAGTTTCAAAAATTCCAATTTTGAGTCACTTTCACGACACTTATATATTAAAATTTTATTAATTATGAAGTTTAGTCATTGATGTATATATATTTAATCCAAGCAAGGATCATGGAACATTTTTTAGATTTATCTACATATGCTTTCGAGGATAATTGATGCTATTTAAAATGGAAAAGAGGTGGTTCTCGTCGCATGGTCTCATACTTACCATAGTGATGAGTGTTGCGATAATCACTACTAAAAAAACTCACTTTTAATGATGGAAGGAATGCGTTGCAAAATTTTTTATATTGGATTTCATGACGCTCCTAAAATCCGCAATAATAATGGGGGTCGCAAATTATTAATGACGAGTTTTCCTTTTCGTCACAATTTGCAACGGTAAGCCATTTGTCTCAACTTACAGAAATCTTTCACTAAATATTGGCAAAATAACAAAAATTTAAGAACAATTTCGTTACTGATTAATGAAGTAATTTAAAAATCCGTAACAAACATCCAAGGGAAAACTATCAGTCACTAATTTTTCTGGAAATTTAAGTTGCAACGCATTGCATGGCATCGCTAATTGCAATTTAATGTTTTTCTTCAGCAGAATGAAATTAGGTGTAAGAAATTTCCCAATTATTTCTCAAAATACATTTGTAAGATGAATCACCAGTATCAAAAAATAATTTAGAAAACAAAACATGCGTAGAAATGACTGAACCTTTTTTATTGCAAAAACATTTTTTTTTGGTTGCGTTCAGAAGTATCAGACTACTTTTGCACCAAAATACATTAAAATTATAACAAATATAGTATTATAGCATTGTACTTGAAACAAAAAGTTACAATTAAAGTCTCAAAAACATGTAATAAATATAACACATGATTTTTAACAGTTGAATAATTTATTCACATCAAAATGAGATATAAGACCTCTACATACCGCTGGCTGCCAAGTAAACGTGTGCTCCTCTTGTTATGAGAGGGTATTGGCAAGAAATATGAAATGAGACAAGCCCTCTACATACAGCATAATTATTCATAAGAAGATTATAAATTAGACACTCATTCTTGCACCATTATGACGCAGAATGGAAGCAAAGTTGTAAGCAACAAATCTATCAAATAAGCATTTACAGAATCTACCATAATTGAGAAAAGTTCTTGAAAATTTTATTGAATGAAAAAAGTGCATTTTAAGCTACAAAAGTTCTGTTTAAATACTAGGAGAAATAACAAGCCCAAATGGTCCGAAAAACAAAAAACTTAAAAAAAACAGAAAAATAATAAATATGATGTAATAGTAAGATGCGGTTATGCTCGTGAGGTTTGGGGCTTTTCGAAAAGGTATAATTCGAGTTAATCCGACACCGGATGCCAAATCTACACTATTCTAAGAAAGCAATTCTTGTGCGCCACTTTATCTTTAATACGTGCCACCAATTTGCCTATATCACATTCCCTCAAAGACAATAGTTTGAGTTTGGTATTTATAACCAGAGCCCTTTAGGTGAGCCATTGTCCCATAAGTCTGCACTCTGCACAAGGTTGTTTGTTCATTGTTTTATAAAACCCTTCAACACCATCCTTGCTCCAACTTCCTTAAGAAAAAAAATACACTTACTAATCTTTCTCGTTGAATTTCATTAGCTTAACACCATAAAAATTTGTCCATAATGTCCTAAAACGAATAACAATAACAAAATCTCAGGAATTCAAAATGTAATCAAACAACAATGAGTGTTCAGTAAGGAGAGTAATTTTAGTAAATGATCATACCTAATCAGAAGGTGGCTGTCGGCGCTTTGTTAAATGTGGTGGTTCACGGTGGTCAAAGTACTTTAGTGAGCGTTGGACCAAATGGGGAGTGTGTACTTGCAGACACTCCGACGCTTAAGTCAGTAGAGGTTCAGAATGAGGGGTTTGAAAGTGAAAGAGATTCTACCTTGGAGGCTGCGAGGAGCCTCCTATTTATAGAGGTGGGTGAATGCAGAGGCGTTGTAAAGGCACACGTGTGTCTGGCGGTTACAAAATCAGGAAAAGTGTAACCACCAGTGAGATATTTGCGGTAACGTGAAAAGAGACGTTACTGTTCGTTTGAACTAGTCTCAGTTGCTTCGAGAACCCCCTCGCGAAGATGGGGTGTGTTGCAAGTAAACTGCCAAACGTAGCATTTGGTCTTGGTTTGTTATTGAGCTCAAGTAATTGGGCCTAAGTCTTTGACCGGTCAAGAACAAAAAATAAACAACAACAATTCCCAATTATCTAGCAAAACAACAAATAAAAATATCAACAACAATGAGAAAATCAACAAGTACAAACAACTAAAATAAGGTGCGCGACAGAGAGATCCCCTTAATGTAGGGTAGCGTAGCTCCGCCCATGATGTCAATGTCATGGCCCCTTTAAGATATTTAGGATAGCAATAGATGCATAGCTAAGTACTTGGCCACACCAAGATTCAAGTATATTTAATGAGTATAGTTAATTAATGATGAGTGTATTTTGAATACATTAACGTGATGTATTTATGTGTTCTCTTTTGTAATTTTCTTTGTCGCAAATTATTTGTTTCTTTTATAATATCAATAGAACATTTGTTATTTTTTCACTAACGTATCCATATTTATTTCACTTTAATCATCTATACTATATTGTATCTTACACTTTTTTAACTATTTTATAAATATTTGTTAAGTTTCGTGTAAATTGTAAAGATGATTCTCAAAAGTCTTTAAAGTGTTTTATGTTTTTACAAAATTTTCTTCCGATACAATTATGAGATGTTATATTCCAACCTTGATGCATTCGAAAAATGATGATATTGACGAGTTTCATAATTACCAACATGCGTAGAAAAAATGTGTTCAAATTATACAACTGAAAAATCCTGTCCAAATTGTGTAATACAGAGAAGATAAATTTGGACAAAAAATATTTTTTAGAAACTTTTAAGAACATATGTGAGGATAAATATTTATTGATAAGTGTTATTTGAAAAAAAAAAATCTTCTATGCTTTGAACTCGGACATCATCTCGTCATCTTAAATTTATGTTGTTAAAAAATTAGGATTATTTGTAATATGCACTATAATAACAGAGAAAAGGTGAATGTGCATTCAGAGTTCATGATGGAAGAAGAGCGCAGGCGTGAAGTTCATTAGGGATGGCAATGGGTAGGGTACTACAGTGCCCATCCCTATACCCGCATTTGAAAAAAATACCCGTACCCGTGCCCATACCCTCGTGGGCAACAACTTGAGTGTCCTTTCCCATACCCTATGGGTACCTAAGTGTCCATACCTGTATCTATTACCCGCACTTTAACTATGAAAAGACAATAAAAACATCACTATTGAAATAAAACTATGGTCCAAATTTTTTAAAATTAACTTATAAAATAATACGAATTGTAGTATTTACTCAAATAAAAA
>Ga0099826_10003340_pt1 | contig 10841 bp, 6 predicted proteins | sample Mtrugardesep15_FD_76830 | JGI IMG/M metagenome (GOLD analysis project Ga0099826, IMG submission 76830) | Root nodule microbial communities of legume samples collected from California, USA - M. trunc garden sep15 | ecosystem: Host-associated > Plants > Roots > Nodule | place: USA: California...
CTCCTTTGCATTACTTTATTCCATAAAAGATAGATAAAGAGTAAAAGTTTGTAGAAGATGAATTGTATGAATACAAATTATTTAGAAAACAAAATTGGTCAAGGAACCGAGTCACACAGTTTTCAATTTCAACTGACCGATTTCAAATTAACAGTTGAGATTGTTTATGGTTAATTTTATTATTGTGTAAACGCCTGCTGGAATTGTCTCATGCAAGTGTGTAAAGAATCCAGTTGTAGAAGTCTCTTTCAAGAAAACGAGGTTGATGTCACTCTCACTTAATTAAATAAAATCATAGATAAACAATCAAAAGAAGTGTCATTTTGCCCTTGTCGTTTTTGGCAAATATCAGGAAATACGATTGATCCAATGCCCGACCATAATGTTTATGTCCAGCAACAACATTGCCTAAAAGAATAGATATAAAACTTTTCAAATGTTTTTGATTGATCAATAATTATGTTATTATCATCATTTGATGTTGTTAGAGCATTAAGATAGTGACGTTTTGTCGACCAATTTAAGAATCAGTTTCCTCTTGTGAAATAATGTAAATGGTTATCAGATCGATTTACAGACTTGCATTATATATAAGTGTCTTTTCCACCATTGGATAAACAAAATCATATCATATTTCATTCAAATTGATAAAGGAGTTTATTGATCCAATGATAGAAATTAGTTTAAGTATGATGCAGGGCTTGTCTTACTTTTTACGTAAGTAGAATAGAATTGACCTATTGGGTATGATAAACCAAGCACAAACTTTATTGAAATCTTTATACATCAAACATTTTTATTTGTTTTTTTGGAAAAAAAAAGTATTTGTTCTAGCTTCTAATACAAACAGAATAGGCCTTGAGTAGCAATTTTGACCCACTAAACGTAGTTCGTTAAATGCAAAAACTTACTTCATTCGTTCGTTTTTACGTCTTGATTTAAGGTTTTTCGTAAAGAACTTCTCGGTTTAAGGTTATTTCTATGTATTAGTGAAATCAATAAATTTTGTTATCTTTGATAGAATTTTTTTTATAAGACTCTTAAATGTTTATTCTCTCATTCCATATATTGTTCTCTGTGATAAGTAGTGAAGGATATTATTGAGAAAACAACTATTAATGTTGTATTGAATTTTAAAAATGACAAGTAAATAGGTAAATAAGAACACAATTTTTTTTACCAAAGTGACAAGCAAAACGAAAAGGAATGAGATATATTAGGAATTTGGCTCCTCTAAAATATGTAGTTAATAGTGAAAAAATCAAGAGTTTGTATTGCAACCGTCAATGATTTATTTTGCACGTGCATAAATATCAACCATTGATTTGTTAATCAATTATTGACATTGCTCACTATTGCTCACATTTGGATAATACCTACCTGCTAGAAATGTTAATTGTGGCACTTCTAGTAAGAATTTGCTTTTGTTGTAAATACGTTAAAAAATCATACCCATAAAATATTTGATGTGTGGAACAAAGTAATCAAACAACCAATATCAACGTGGAAACAATTATAAACACAAACAAAAGTAGAAAATAGCGAGTGAAAGAAAGAGTGAACACAAAAGAATTTGTTTACCTAGTTTGATCCAATATTGACCTAGTTTGGGGGGAGAGAGCAGCCCTACGTTCCACTGTAATGATGAGTAACTTTACAAAAGAGATATCAAAGGGTTACAAGAATAAGCCTTCAAACCTAATTCTATCTAAACTCTCAATCTCTTCCCGTGACCAAGAGACTCAATCCTAATAGTGTTTCCAAAGGTGAATCAATCACAACCCTAGTGTCTCCCGCTTAGAGAAATCTCTCTAAAACCCTAATTTGTTGTTTGTTTCTGAACGCTTGTTTTGAGCCCTCTCTCTCAAGGTTTACTATGATACAAGGTCTATATTTATAGAAATATAACTCATAAATTTGGAATGAATATCACGCGGAAGATACGTTTTTTTCTTTTTCTCCTTCAGTGAAAGAATAATATTCCCTTCAAAATACATTTGCATCAAATCTTCCTTCATACATACAAAAATATATTTATTGTCCATAAATATATTTTCAGCACAAAATATATTTGAAACAAATCTTTTATATCTTTAGCAACAATATTCTTCATTCATTAAATGTTGAGTCATACTACAACAACTTTTAAAGCTGCTACTCTATACGGCATTAGATAACACATATTCCAACCTTTTGTTCACTATGACTTAGGTTCAAGTCCGAAATTGTGCAATTGATAAATATATGTAAATTTCATTGTAAGTCATCAATGACATTGATGGTTTTCTAAGATCTTGCACGAGAGTGTGTCTCTTCTAAATTCTAATACAAATTTCATTGTAAAAAAAGTAATTGTTATCCAAAATGATTTTTTCAAAAAATATCTCACTAAAATTAAAACTTTATCTTTTGCACAAATATGTTTACAAAAGTATTTATAAATTCAAGTGCATGCTGCATTGTAGACTACAATTGTGCAGCAATGTTCCATCAAAGATTTGTATACATGGTCTACATTATATAAACTCTAATAAAAAAATAATGTATGAATAAACAAGACCTTGCAAAAGCATAAACTCTAATTTCTAACAACATACGAGAAAACAACACAAAGCAGCACCAGGAACAGATCCAGAAATTTTGATTAACGGGGACAAGATCATATATATTATAAATACTTACAGAAAAACTAAAAGGATGATAAAAATTAAGGTAAAATTCCTTATACAAGCATGTCTCCTAATGACCTTACAAGGTCATTAGTGTTGGATTCTGAGCGACAAAGTAGGGGAGATCTGTGACTACTAAACCTTCCGGAATACTTGATTGGCATTAGAGCTGGATCATTGTATGCATTGGTCAACTTATCATAAAATTCTGACATGTTGGGATCATTTTGGTCTGCTCTATCTTTCTTGATCAAACACTGCAAGAGACATAATTGCATAAGAATGAAGCCTAAAAGGGAAAAATCAATTGTAATAACAAAAATCGGCAATTTATACGACTTCCAAGAAGAAGAAATGTTTAAGATGTTGTCATCATGGTTTTATCAGTATACTGAACAAAATGAACACTAACACACCAAAATGACTTCAATGAGCCAAATCAAGCCATTAGATAGGACGAACGCACTCTTCATCCTTTACGACCGCAAGTATCATTGCCTACAAGGATATTATCTTGCTGAAAATTTTCGAAGTTAAACAAACTTCATATTAGGCTAACCAACAACCAGATCTCTTTGCATGGCTATTGAGTTTATCATGTTTTAAACCTCTTAATGTGACACCAACTTAGTTCCCCCGGTGCTACCTTGTGTAACTATTAGACTTAACCCTAGGAATCAATTGAATAATTAAGTGTAACCATGAGTCTAATACCATGAGTCTAACACTTTTTTATTGTTACAGATAGTACTATAAAATGTAACTAAAACACTTTAGTAACACGGGCTTTACCTAACAATTGTTCAAGTGTTACTAAATTTAATTCGTAGCATTTTTCTTGATTTGGTTACGATTTTCAAGTATTACTAAATGTCATTATTGTCGTAGTGTATGGACCAGTACGAGATATAGACACCACATTTCCACTCAAAACCTTGAGACATTTAAAATATGGTCTTAATCGATGTCAGACTAAACACTCACACTTAAATTCCAACAATAACTAGCTATTTTGTTGTCATACCAGAAGACCTAAGTGAAGAACTAATTAGTAACCTTCTGATAGTAACTACATCAAATTGTAATCCATGACAATCAATCAACAAAAAAAAGTTAAATATTTATCAAGAATGGGAAAAACAAAGTTTGCATGCAACTATTTTTATAAGCTTTGCATTTACAAATCGTTACTAATAGTCACAACCTCACGAGCAAACAAGAATCATTATTAAAAAAAGAATATAAATTAGCATTAATTCCCAACCAACTTACTTCGGCAGGATAAGCCGTGAATATAGGAATGAACCGCTTCTGGCAGTACTCATTGAAAAGAAGTGTGACAATAGGAAGAGGAAGAGTCAAGCCAGATGCTATAGGAAGCTCCTTCAGCCCAAATATCCCAATTACTATGATGTGCATTAGTACCAATGAAAAAATTGTGCAGTTGTGTACTATAGGCCAAAATTCTCCTCCAGTCTCAAATTTTTGCACATAAACATATAATAGCTGTCAATAGAAGAAATTTAAGGTATCGTTAGACTTTTAGTATGAACTGACCATATTTTGCCTCTAAAATCGTATCAAAGAAGTGTGAAACCTGGTTGCGATAAATGATGTATCCCAGACAAAAGTAGACCAAGATAAATGGCAGTATGAGAGGAGCAAGGATAAAGTATGTCACACCAAGAAGACCAAAGAAAAGAATCCTGGGAATTTCGCTGTGGTAAGGAATTGATGGTGCTTCAAAATCATCAGTAAACTCTCCACCAAAAAATCTATTTACATAATTGTAAAAAAGTGGAATTATTTGAAAAAGTTCTGATGCTATATTAGTCCATCCGAATGCCACAATATACGCCATGAAGAATGATGCCTGCACCAAATATTTATAAAACTATGAACTGTGTATGCAACAAACAATATACATTGAGAGGACAGAATAAATTGTGTATTGCCACAAAACAAAACAAAAAATCTCCTTAGTCTTACCAAAACATTCACATAAAAATGAAATGATACATACCAAAAGGACATTCTGAAATAAAATATTTTCCAAGTTTGGTTGAAAATCCTCTCCCATGCGTCTCTTTATTAAGATATAATAGTTATCCTAGCCTCTTTCCAGCTTTCAGATGATAATTTTTTATGTAGCGAGATAGGGGAGCTCCTTCAATCTTACATATTCTCTGTTTGTTATCATTTTTCTTCTGGTTTTTCTTACACTCTCCTATTGAACTCATTTCATTTAAAACGAGACTTTTCAAAGCATATGGATAATACATTTTGCTCGCAAATAAAAGCGCAAGTATATGAATGACTATGTAGATTAAAAAATAACTAATAATCCTTGAAAAGATCACAGCATGGGACATTTTCCTCATAACATCAATAAATAAGGCATACATTATCATTCAGCGGGAAAAGTATTCCCTCAACACAGGGAGACCTATAGAAAATATTGTTTGAATTTGAGTAATTATTCTCACCTGTGCTGGTACAGCTTCAGCTAGTACTCTAGGAAACTCTTTGGGCTCAAGAAAGTAATTCAATCGGTAGAGAGCTGACCCTGATAGTACGTTTGCAAAGAAAACGTTCCAGATGGTAAACCATAATACTTTAGTGCATGCACTTTTTTGTATCTGACTCCATGAAATATATCCTTGCAAGGAAGAAAGAAAAATCATAATAGCTGGCATAAAGGACAGAAACAACTGTAGAATCTGAATGGGAAGGTATCCTGTTATAACTTGGCTCACAATTGTCCTGTAAATAGATATTGGAAAGCTTTACTTCATTTGAAAATCCATGTGAAGATGCCAGGGTTATGAATTTAACAATAACCTATAGTTGCAAGCATAAACTCAACAAGTTAACTTTTTAGGAAAAGGAAAGCATTTATTTTCAAGTGAGATTATAACCATGCATTATATTTTTCCTAATAAGAACCACATGAGCATAAGAAAATTAGAAGCAAGCGCAAAATTGAAAGAAACATGTTTCCTTTTTCTTATTTACTCTATACAATCAGAAAAGTTACCAGATATGAAAGATTAAAATCACCAAGAGGGATGAGGATTATATAATTTCCCTTAGAATCTAGGTTGGGCCTAACTCAAGTCTACAAAAATCGGCTAGTAAGGTGAGAAATATCCAAGCCTTATACAGACTACTTTGGCTAGTAGATGTGAGATCTCAACATACCTAGGAATGGACAACTAGAGTATGGACTAATGTGAGTTGAACAACAGGGATCACATCGTATCCCATCACGTTTGGACATTTGGAGCGTGGACAATTGAAGGTGAAATAACAAAGATCTTGTCCCAACAAATGATCTCAAAAAATCTCTATATCTCCAATACCATCTCGGAATATGGGTTTTAGGCTTAGTTCAACCTTAAAAGATAGTTGAAGATGTGAAGATTGTCTAAAAGAGCTACTTTGATCATATCTCTAGTTGATGTAGAATCTCAAAACTTGCTACTCTAGTTCTTATAAATTAACTTAAAATTCATTACCAAGTAGCAGTAGGTCTATGCTTCATCCACTCTTCAATGGAAAAAGGCATTAGCATCATGAGGCATATAATGTTTGAAATGAAAAACATTATTGGGTCTTTACATAACAGCTTGAAATTTTCGCTTGAAATAGTTCAAGACATAAGAAAATGAAGAAAATTGACAGAAAAGAATGGTAAGATTTTTTAATTTTTCCACCATATAATGGCAATCAAATGCCTTTATACATCATTTTATCTAGATAAATGAATTAATTTATACATCATTTTGAATATTCTTGATTGATTATTTTTCTTAAGGGAGTTTCCATGTCATATAAGCAGAGTTGTTGCTTGTTTTTACTGCATTCCATTAATCTTTTGACTAGGAAATTACTGAGATCCATATTACTCCACTCACATTTTTTCCGCACTTCAAATGTCCAGTCTTTGATTTGAGATCTATATTAAGACTTTGTCGGTCATCACCCTACAAGTCTCTTTGATGGGGTTGAATTAGGTTACATGGATCTTAAAATGGTATCAGAGTATATCCTAAATCTGTTGTCGGGTGACCGAAACAAACAAGTCTTTCTCAAAAATTTACACTTAAAGTTACGCAGAAAATTCTAATGTTATGCTTAAATTCCTGGAAAAAAATTCTCATCTCTTATGTAATGTTAATGTTTATACTCTAACAGTGTAAATAAAGTTTAGATAACCTTGGTTTAAAAAAGTAACACTATGATACACTAAAATTTGATTGGACGACTATGAAAGCATGTTTACAGATCCAGTGTATAATTACTAAAATCTACATATTAATCAGACTCTTTGGCGAAAGCTAAGTATAGGAAGTCAAACTCTAACATTAATATTTCCAACTTACTGTCTCAGTATGCTTCTCAGAGGTGGGAACATGGTTTCCAATTGATCGAGATGGGTAAGGCCTTGAACTACTGCGACTGGGATTAAAAATAGAATTGTAAGAGCAATGCAAGCAACAAAAACCACCAGCCTGCTGATCCATCTTCGAATGAATGTGACAGAAAAGAAAGGCCAATAAACATCATGAGGCTCTGGCGCTTGTTCGGTGATCCAGTGTGTGGGATTGACACCTGCTTGCGAGTTCAAAGCTATTGCAGCACCAAATCTTGACTTAAATGAGACAAAGGCCGCTGGAACTTCCTTTTAAAATTAAAGACGTTATTAAACTCAACCATACAAAAGCATATCTAATGTAAGATACATTATACTGATAGAAAATCCAAAACTAGTAGGCAACAGATAACTTAATAGATAAGAGGACGGTTATTCAAAATTAAAACCAAGCCTGATTACACTTATACTATTTAATTTTTCCGTATCGGTTTAAATTTTGATTTCTAACAAAATAGAGAATTTTTCAGCTCAGTAGATGATTAACAGTTTTCCAGTATTATCTATCTATTTAAAGAAAATTCTTCCGCTCATGATACTTGGAAAAATTGACACAGTTGTTTTTTGCCATTTTTTTCCCAGATTCGTGCATTACGTACAGGAAACACAATTAATTGTTACGCAAGTCTTGAAGCCTACCTTTCCTGCCAGTGCAGACTGTTCTATTCTCACATTATCTGCAATGTCTCCCAATTTCTTTTCATAATGATCTAACAGATCAACTTTATGCCCAAAAATTCCTAAAAATCCATCACGCCTATGTCTTTGAGGAGAGTTATCGCTATGTTTCAGTTGCGTAAGCCTTTTGTACAGTCTATCTGTATCAGTCTACAAGGAATCAATTTTTTATTGTCAAAAGTACAACGTAGGAGATATTGAAAGGAAGAATTTATGGTTCAACTTTATATTTCTAAAATGTTCAAAGCTTCACAAAAATAGTCACTTTCATGATTAAGAATTTGAGGCACTAAATTGAGTAACAGACAATGAAACATCAAGCAAGTGTCACGGGAAAAGAATGAATCACTTAGGAGTAGAACTCAAGAAAAACACTTACAACTAGAATTTGAAGTTTGCTGCTTCGACGGACAACTGAATGTGAATGATAAGTAGAAGGGTGATACTCCATAAAGAATTGTTCGACAGCTTCACCACATGTACATCCAGGAGGAACAGGAATACCTCGTACTAATATTGTAAACTGATGAGGCTCCGGCTTCGAGGAATAGAAGCAAGCAATTCTTTTTGATGCAATGTATGCATACTCCTGAATATGGCATTAACATCAACCATGAAACTCATTCACAAGCATGCAAATTCACAGAAACCAGAAAACTTGAGCAATAATAACTTACATAATATAGAAGAATGCAGACAACCCCAGTGAAAACATAGACGGAGCAGAAATGAATCCATAACCTTGATAAAGGCCAAATCTAGCGATCAGAGTTTCCCATGTTATAACTTAGATAAAAATTAAGTAAAACTAATCAAATTTCAATAACACTTATTATATATATTTCACTCATACGAGTTGTGCAGAGCAAATACAACTTCAAAAACTAAAATTTTGTCATGTGTTAGGATGAACTTGCATAATTTGGGAAACAAATTAAGGAGTAAAAAACTAGTATTTCACAATACAAATGCATGATAGTGGTAAACCATTCTTGATAATCATGACAGAACTTTATTTTCCATTCAAGTGGGACTCACCTGTGTGAACCATTGTTAACGTTTGAAATACTGAAGGAATCCAATGACGTTTTCTGAGACTCAGAATCATCACGAATCTGAGTCCCCATATAATTAACTGGAAGAAGAAAGATTGTCCCAACAATTCCAGCAAAGGCAAATACTTTTAAACTGCACAATACCATAATAGAAGGGAAAGTATCAGATACACACACGCACGCACACGCGCGCGCGCGCGCACACACACACATGTATAAATGCTTGATACATGCAATGCAGGAATATCTGTCAACACACACACACACACGTTTAGTACAATGTTGTCAATTGTAAAAAGCAGGATGTTAATATAAAGACGAATCAATTGAATAATTGAAATCACCTAAAGACGAATATACGGATGAAAACAAAAGCATCTAAACCGGCAGTTGATATAAATTCATCATCAGAAGGCTCCCATGCTCTTCTCACCCAACTAGAAGTAGGTAACAAATGTTCCAAGTTATCTTGATTGCCCTCTTGGAGTTTTCCTTCGGAAACTAAGCGTGGCGCATAGACAACAATATTACCAGGTTGCTTCCTCAATATAGAGTACAGGGTGAAAAATAGAGAACAAAATCCAAGATTAATTACAACTGAAGTTAGAAGAGCAGAAAAAATCATTGTATAAATCTGGTACAAAACGACTTGGTATGCCTGATAACACAACTATAGTCCTGACATCAAATAAAACATAACTATCAGTAGTTGAATATGAAGAACAAATATACCAATAATACATTACCAGTGATTGAATTCATGTAAAGGTTTTTGTAATAATTAACTTATATGATATAAGAACTAATGCTGATTCATATTAAATTTAGAAGCAATTGTGGCAAGGATAATGACTATAGCGGTTGGCTTCTATATTGAGAGGTTGAGTAGCATTATGCTGCTGAACATAATTTCAAGAGTCATTAGTCCATGAGGTATAAGTTTAGTGTTAAGTTCTTGACTTTGTGATCTCACTTGACAGAAATAATGATTTTTTTGATCAAGACTTGACAGAAATAATGATAAATTCCCTTTTCGCCAATTTTTTAAAAAACAAATGAGTCGTCTTGCTTTAAAGGAGGAACATGTTTATCAGAAAATTGCATCTTATCTCATAAAATTACAAAAATTATTTTATGGATTTCTGATAAATTGTTCGTGTAATTTGCTATGATGCACACAAGCAGACACGAACACCTTACACAACACCGACACGTTGACACCAATTATGATTTAATATAATGGTATAGCTGAATGTAACCGCATGTGTCAGTGTCAAACATCGAACGTGCCTTCAATTTGAACATGCCTCCAAGAAAAATTGAACACTTCGGCAAAGAATTGTTTACAATTTTACATTTAACAAGAACCACTGTGAACCCTAAACCACAACAAGGCTTCCAAGCAATACAACAATGTAGTATCAATAGATAGTTATTTGTTTTTACTAGTACTACTGTTCTCCACAACCCTTCAATTCTTGAGTTGAAAAATCTCAAATCAAAAAAGCTTAGGCAAATAACAAATCATTGTAACTCATTCAGAAATATTATTTATTTATTTTTTTGGAACAATTCAGCAGTGTTTTCAACGTGGCAACATGTAATGTATGTGTAAAATAATTGTATACCAGCAAAATGTACTAATTAAATTCTTGTTATTATTATCATTATAAAAAAATAAATCTTTGGCAATTCATAGTATTACAATTCCGCATTATTATTATTATTATTGTCCAGTAATAAAACAATTTTGCTGATACAACATTGCAGTTTCAAATTTCAATGTTTTTGATCATTTACATTGATAGATCATACAATGGATCCATCCACATTCAAAAAAACAAATCATTTAAAAAACGAGATACAATTTCAAATTTTGCTTGCAAGACTACATTTCTTCACAACAAATCTCTATTAGCAAGATTGGATTAGTAGATTTAATTAATCAGTTAATGGTTAAAATTAAAACAAAGAAAAAACGATTGAGATTGAATAGTTTTGAAC
>Ga0099826_10003341_pt1 | contig 10841 bp, 5 predicted proteins | sample Mtrugardesep15_FD_76830 | JGI IMG/M metagenome (GOLD analysis project Ga0099826, IMG submission 76830) | Root nodule microbial communities of legume samples collected from California, USA - M. trunc garden sep15 | ecosystem: Host-associated > Plants > Roots > Nodule | place: USA: California...
AAAAAAAGCAAAAAAAAAAAAAGAGGTGTGATCCCAAACTGCATTACCAAGAAATACAAAAATAGAAATTAAAAAAAAAACAAAAAAGAGGGGGACGGAAACCAAAACGCTTAAGGAAAATAAAAAAAAAACAAAATGACAAATCAAAACAGATAAAACCGTCAAAAGCCAGAGGAACAACTTTTCAACTTATTAGTGAGACAAATTGTTGAAACCTTAAACCATTTGCTAGTCTCAGTTTACTGCTTTAACTTGTTTTTCTTTTTTTTGGGAACCGCTAATTGAAATTGTTGATTTGAGTCTAAATCAACAATCTCTTCTTTATGAACCAAGTTATCCCATGAATCGCTCAGAAAATTCATAGTTTTTTTTGTGCCACAGTAGGAACAAGACCTAAAACTTGCATGTCAGGAATAACGTTTGACTAAAGTTTGACAAGTTAGAGTATGTCACCACTATGGATCTACCAAAATCTTCTTGAGCATGATCTTTCAAACGAAATGATTGCGTTACCACTTCCTTGTGCAGCTCTTCACTAAAGAATTTATCAACTGAATTTGTATCAAATACTTCATTAGGGTTTTTATCAATTTTTTCCTAATCTGATGAGGATTATTCTTGTAAAACAATGTTGCTACCTGACTCCACATTAGGAATGTGATCAACAACATGAGCATTAGTGGCCAAACTATTTGTGTTTTTATCTTCTTTTTCTGTATTTTCTATTGAAGCATGCAGCGGGTAGGGGACAAAACGGGTCCAATCCACCATAACGGCCTATTTAAACTGCCATTTTAGGCAGACTGGGTTGAGGTTTTGAGCCCACCCCCTATATTTGGTGTACCCCATTTAGCCCGCCGAAAAAGCATGTCGTAGTGGGGTGGGGTGGACTTATTAAAAAATATTTATATATTTTTTATTGTACTAATAAATAATAAGTGACCTAATTTTTAAGTTTATTCCCCTAAAATAATTGGACAATTCTTTAAGGCACGAAACAATTAGACAATGGGTTTGTCTATCCTGTGCAATATTGCACATGTTAAGGATACTAAAACAAGCAACTTTTTTTTATTAAAAACCACATTTTTTATTAAAAAAATATATTTAATATAAAAACACAAGTTTCAATATAAACTTACTACTCTAAACTTCTTAACATGTGCAAATTTTCACATGTTAGAAAAACCCTTAGACAATTCTTTATTACACAATTGTTTTTCTCTTTAGGTGGACTTAGAATGGGAATAAAGTGATTATAAGAAAATAAAAATGACTTTTTATAACGGTAGAATATTTTTTTAATAACATTCGTCACAAAAAAACAAGGAATTTGAGAAAAAAAAATGTTAGACGGGTCAGCCTGCTAGTCCGCCTCTTGACGGGGAGGGATGTATGTCTAAGTCCACCACCTTAAGTTGGCCCGCCCTACCCCAACCTATTTATGATGGCTAATAACGATTCGAGCCTAAACGGGACGGGTTGACTCACATTGTCATCCCTAATAGCAGGGCAACAACAATTTTAGTGTTTTTCTCACCTTTATATGTGAATTTTTTTGTTATCACAACCTTTTGTGCTTTAGGTTTATCCTAATTATTGCTTGTTACATTGAAATATGTGATGACCTAAAGTTAAACATGTATTGATATATTAATGATGTATTTCATACACAAAACCAACATGAAATGCAAACCCATCTATATTGCCATGAAGAGGTTCTGATAAATCAACATCAACAAGAAGCATGTCATAATATCCAAACACTTTATTTCTAGTAGGTTATGAATTAATAGGTATACCAACGACACAAACAATTTTATATAAAGTCTATTGATTGCTTCGAGAGATTATAGAGAGGCTGTAGAATTCTTCTAAAAAAAATTAGGGCGAGTTGGATATAGTCAAGTTAACATATATACATCTATAAACTGTTTTTAAATATATTTTTTAGTCGACATTGAAATGTTTCTTAGTGAACAAACAAAGTGTTATATACTTATATGTGTAATTGGAGGGTTATTTTTTAAAAAACAACAAATGTTAATCATTATTTTGATAGTTGAGGGAATTGATCAACTACCGACCTCCTTATCCCTCCAACTCTATGTCACTCCCTCAAACTATCAAATTACTTTATCACTCTTTATAAGAGTAATATTTGTTGAGTTTGATTGTCAAGTTTCTTGAATAAAGAAGGAGGTTAAAAAGATATTAGTTATTGGTGATTATGTTTCACATCACGTAGTTTAGTGAAGCAAGGGAAAGACCAAGGTTATATATTGAACATAGGTTCTTTGATGCATCAGTCAGTAGCATTTTAAGCTTATATCTGACTTAGTTTTTTTTTTTTAGGGATATCTGACTTAGTTTAAATATTTGTTTTATGAAAGTGTGGTTGTACATAGTAATAATTCTCTGGTTGTCAGTGTAGACAACGATCATGGTTTTTTCTTCGATTTTGTATTTTCCACGTTATATTCTTGTGTAGTGATTATGCTTATTTTCTTCTTCAGCTCTGTTATTTCCTAACAATATAAAATATAGCATGAAAAAAAAATGCGACGTTTAATTGCACAAAAGCAAGGATTATTATTAGCAGCCACGACTAATGCAATTCAATATAGGAGTATTATCAATTAGATGATGTATTGCTTTGTAGCCAGTTACGTACCAAAAACAAACCAAACTAATTAGATATCATCTCATTCAAATATTTCTAATAGTGAGAGCACGAGCACGACCCATGACCTTTTTCCTTTGAACTATTAAATGCCTTATTATTTTGGGGTCACATTATATGGCTTAATTTGTCCTCATTTAGAAGCAAAAAAAGACTAATTAATTTAGTCATAAAATATAGAACCTTTCTCTCTCACGTTCATATTAGGTTTCTCTATCGTGATCATGGGCTAGCTCGATCATTGGGACCATGTAGAGTGGCTAAGGAGTAAGTCGTGATGAGGATGGAATCAATCAAATTATGTCATGACATATGACTATAGTGTTAATTGGCATTTTATTGATTTTGGAAGCAAACAAAGGGAAGCTACTAGCTGTTGTCTTTGAAATTATATCTGAGGTGCCAATCGAATAAAGGTGGCAGTGAAAGAGAAAAGGAGAATTCCTCCTCTAATACCTTGTTCAACTATATTCCTTTTGTTTCTTTTGGATAGAAAGGAAGTGATTTAACAAAGGGAAATGATAGATAAATCGATAATCTATATCAAGAAAATTTTAAGATAGTGTATTTGCTAACACATTTCCTTAATTACATACAGCTACCTTCTTTAATTTCCGGTAAATAACAAATTTAATTGGTGAGACTTTTTCTTAATAAATTCTTGATAAAAACTCTCTAGATAAATAACAATGCTCTTTAACAAATATAAAAACAATATGTATGCTATAATTCTTATAACTTCGTACCTATACCACGGTAAAAAAAACTTTTGATCCCTGAGTTATATGTTTAGTGGCACATTTTTCGACTTTTTTTTTTGTGGGGTTTGAACCTCAGACCTTACATATACTATGTATTGTCCATACCAATTGAGTTAAGCTCACGATGACACATTTTTCGACTCTTTAATTTACATGATTTACCTCTTTAATTTTTTTTTAAAGAATGATTTATCTCTTTAATTTAAGTCTAGAGAGTATATTGGTGAAAAGAAATTAAAATAAAAACTGTCTAAAAAGAAATTAATTTGAAAATAGAAATATTTTTCCCTGATGAGAAAGTGATATGCCATAGTTCATATTTCTCCATCAAAATTATGCATATTTATTGTTTTAAAGAAGACAAAAATACTCTCGCGATTTTTTGGCTTAATTTCAAATAACAATTTAATTTTATCTATTTTTTCCCCAACTGCAAAGATTATGATGGTATGTTGTCGTCAGCCATGAAGTGCTAATATCTAGATTTGATGAAGCCAACGACCATACAAAGATGAATGGAAGAAAAACTATATATATTTGAGAACTCGGTTGTCTCTTCCACTAATCTGAACTTGAGTTAAGGTTATTTTTATTTTATTTTTTGAAAAGTTGAGTTAAGGTTATTAGATAGGGAGATAACATGGAAAGGTTGTGGCTGGTGGAGGGGATGATTTGGGAAGATGAACCCTAAGCAAAGGTTATTAGATTTTAATAATTAGCGATAATTTTAAAATGATTTTTTTGAGTAAATGTCTAGTTGGATTTCCTCGTGATGTAATGACCTAATGTGCATATTTTTAAAAGAGGTGTATTATAGATTATGTTAAAAATGGATAGATATGTTAATATTTTAAAACTTAAAAGGATGAATTTGAGAATAAAATTGTTAAAAGAACTGAATTGTTATCTAAAATCTAAAATCAAGTTAAGGAACTACAAGATCAATTTTATCTTTAAAAATTACTCATGGTTTTATGAAAGGAAAAGGGATTTACTCATAATAAACATTATTTGTTTCAATATATCTTTTTAGTTGGAATGGATTCTTGGGACTTTTAATATAACATCTTATAGCATAATTTGGTGTGCTTTATAAATTAGCAAAACAATATCTATAAACATGCCTCCTTCCATTGCACTTGCACAAAATCACACACGCATCTTTCCTTGATCCCCCATGCCTCAAAAGCAAGTAAACCTTTGTGAAAAGAGAATAAAAAATACAAGAGGACCTCTAAATTTTGAAAATGAAATGGACCCATATCTTACCCACTACTAAATAAATCTAAAATTATATATTTTCATCGATTATCTACAAAATCCACAACAGTTCTCCAAAAAAATATCCACATAATATTTTTCTGGTGGAGAATATAACTAATTAGTATTTGTGGGACAGATTGAAAAATATATATCTTATTTTTTTGACATATATGTCTTATTTTTAAAATTTGGAATCTTTATCCTTAAAAAAAAAATTGAAATTTTTAAAAACCGACTAATTCGAATGATCAACCATATTATTCACTAACGCATATAATTGAAGCCAGATTTGAAGAATATATTATATACGTGAAGCGTGCAAAGTGCCCACACCCAAATGAATTATTCTTAATAATTATTCTATATATTCTGAATTTATAGGATTTGCATTCTTCTTTAAAAAAAAAATTGGATTCTTAATTACTTCCCTCTTAAGGTGGGCTTGTACAAGCACGAGTCTCCCATCTATCATCAATAATTTAGCAATGATCTTGAAGAATGAGCCAAGATATATAAAGATCAGAAGAATCGTGTGAAAATATCAATACTATTGGCTTGATTTTTTTGGACAATAATTTTATTTGCTTGATTTTAATTTCCTTTCTATCAAGCTTGACCTTTATTGTTATATTTATTTTATTTCTCTAGAAAAATGAGACCTATTAATCATGCTCAAGCATCAGACACTCGTACAAATATTCACTCTGGTTTTTTAAGAGCAAATGAATAAACAAAAGTTAACGTATGTGATTCATGCTCATCCTTTATTCATTGAGACATGCGTCCAACAGTTATATTTAACTTGCTACATTAGAATGAAGTCCTTAATCATCTATAAATGCAAAGTATTTCAAATCTTTGAAGCCAAGAGAGCACACTTTAACTATATTACAACTCTAAAATTATATGGGGATCAATCTTTAGAGTGTGTTTTGTATCCATCAATCTCGTGTTAAAGTTGAGTTGAAAAGTGATCCCAAACACTACACCATCATTTGTAACATTCTCAAGTCCTTTTTTTTATGTTAGATTGATTGAATTGATGTAAGTCAGTTGAGGCTAAGAATATATAGTATTTGCTTGGTGAGGCCACAGAGTATAATTTTTAAGCGTCCTAAGGCTAAAGGAGTACATGTTGGTCTGAAGTGAAGGTGTAGAAGTTGAAAAGGTTTCTCAAGCATTATAGTCTCACAGTTGTGAGGACTAGAGTAGCCTAAATTGGATGAACATGTATAATTCCCATGTGTTGGATTCTTTACCCTTTGTTGTTATCTTCAACAGTAAACATCGAATACATTTCACCCACCATTATCAATTTATTTATTATTTAGCATACTAACACTTCAAAACATATAAGATTGGAGTGACATGTTCTCAAATGAAATTATTTCCTGTTAGGAATTCAGACATAATGTTTCATTCAGTTGTAAAGTCATACATAGAGACAACCTGACTATCCAACATAGATTATTAGTTATGGATGTAAGGTCTATGAAGAGTTTGAAGATAAGAAGACATGGTCGAATTCCACAGATTAAGTGGTGATATTTAAAAGGTGAAAAACTAATGATATTCTAACACGATGATTTAGAAGGAGGCTCTAAGATTCACAACGAAGTTCAAATGTTATATGAAGCAATATGTAACAAGGGGTTAAAAAATTTTCAAAAGAGACGTCGGGAGTATCGAGAGATTTTGTACATAGCGATAAGGAATCTTGGTATTGGAATGAAAGTCTAAATAAATTTAAAACAAAAAAGAAATGCTTTAAAGTTTGGTCCGAATGTAAAAATGATGAAAGTTTAAAAAATAAGGAAGCTAAAAAGATATCAAGAATACAATATGGAAGCAAGAACTCAAGTCTTTGATGGGTTATTGATTAGGCTCCAAGGAGGGAGAACAAAACTCTATAAATGCTTGCTAAAGGGTGGTAAAGAAAGACAAGAGATTTCCATATTTTTTTTGAAATAACGGATGAAGAAGAGAATAATTTGGTTCAGGAAGATGATATATAAAAGAATTATTTCCGTAAGTTATTTATTGAAAGATATGAGATTCTATCGAACTCTTACATGCTAGATATTAGATAGAAGGGCCAAAAGTAGACCTTATACCGTCAAATTAAATAACAAGAGGTTAACGAAGTGGTGAAAATGTTGGATAATGAAGAAGAAGAAAAAAAGGAACCAGACAACATACCTAACGAGCTATGAAAAATTCTTTCAGATAAAGACATTGTCTAACTCACAAAGCTTTTTAACAAGGTTAAGAGGTCGAAGAAAAGGGCGGGCGAATGGAGAAGAAATAATTTAATTGTGATTTATAACAGCAAGGGAGATAATATAAAATTATACAAATTATATTAGGGTTAAACTTACGAGTCATACCATAAAGTTGTGGGAAAAGAAGATTGAGTGTAGACTAAGAAAAGAGACTCAAATTATGAATAATCAATTTGTTTTCATGTCTAGGAGGTAAACCATAAAAGTGATCTACTTACTACAATGTGAGATAGAGTGATATCGTATGGATAAAAAAACTTGTACTTGGTTTTCACTAATTTGGAGAAGGCATGTGATATAGTGGATTTTTGTGGAAAGCCATGGAGAAGAAAATGGTTAGGATTGTCTATATTTAAGTTATCAATTATATGTATGGGAAACCTCTACTAGTGTGAGGATAGAAGATGGAGCCACACAACATTTTCCCATGATAATAAAACTATATTGAGGGGTCAACTTTAAACGCTTATATTTTCACTTTACTGTTAGACATACTTAACATATCAACGAATATGTATCGAGATGCATGTGTTTTTGCGGATGATACATTCTTATTTAGAGAGTTGAAGGGGGGAATAAATGGGAGTCTGAGAGTTGGAGACAGGCCTTGAAAGTGTATGACTTCCTCATGAGTAGAAGTAAGACAAAGTATAAGGAATGTTATTTTAGCAACAAAAAAAAAAATGTAGTATTTCTAGCTTAGGAATGTAAGTTAAAGAGCATGTCATACCACTAGTTACACAGTTTAAATATATTGGATTAATAGTTCAAAACGATGGAGAAATAGAAGGTGTAACTATAGAATTCAAGTAGAGCGGTTGAATAGAAGAGGATCTCACGTGTTTTATGTGATATAAAGGTCCTCCTCAAGTTGGAGGGAATTTTTTTATCATGTAGGTGTATGACCGGCGATGTTGTATGTGTGAACAATCACAAAATATTGGATAATAAATAGCCAACACGAAATTAAAACAAGTCTAACGAAGATGAGGATGTTATGTTGGATGTGTGGTAAGACGTGACAGAATTAGAAATGACCGTATTAGAAATAGAGTTGGGTTTGCACCTATCGTAGAAAAAATGGTAGAAATTTGGTTTAAGTGGTTTGGACATGTTCAGAGACGACTTGTAAATTATGTAGTAAAGAGAGTGGATCGGATGAATGGTAGTCAAATCACTAAAGATAGAGAAAAACATATACAAACTATAAGATAAACTATTAAACAATATTTAGAGATTAATGAGTTAGATAGAAAAATAATACATGATATAACATTACAATATTATTTTATCTATGCAACCGATCTCATTTAATGGAATAAAGTTTGATTGTCGTTATTTGTTGTATCTATTTTTCTCACCGCGGGTGTGGTAGATGATAGAGTTATTGATTAGAGTCAATTTTGTTGTTAAACACACTTAATGTATCATGTATGTCTAAACTCATCCTACCTTAAAAATAAAAAATAAAAAAATGAGGGGGGGAGGCTACCATAGCTTAGCAACCTTTTTCTCCCACCAATCGACAACCAATTTCTTGGCTCACAGGTTACATTAACATTTATATGGTTGTATGTCACTCATACATATTCAACTTGTTTCATTTTCCTTACCTTTGCCACCACGTTCTTTTATTGCCTTCTTGACCCAATTCCTCTCTGTCATTGCCATAATTCATGCCTTCACTTATTTCGGCACATATCCCCATTTCAAATCCTCTTCCCACTCAATATTAGTATTATTTCTTCACCTACCTTAGCAAACCAATCACAATACCAACTAGTAACATTTTGGTAACTAACATAATTTAATTAGTAAACAAACTTTTTCAAACCTTAACTAGTCAATATGTTCATGCCTAGCTTTTTCCTTAATGTATGTATGTACATGGTATACGTAATTTACCAAACTTTCATTCACGAGCACATAATGCATCTTTTGATTTTTAGCTTAAACTGTTGGAATCAATTTAATAAAGTTTTCAAAAGCCAGAGACATGTCACATTGCTCAATTACAACTCTATTCGCTGTTTGGTACTATAGTTATATATCAAATTAAAATTTATAAGCACTCAAATATGGACGGGAAAATATATAGAGTATACCCCTAAAAAAAAATAGAGTATTAATTTTTTTTTATTAAAGAAAATGTAGATTTTGGACCCCACACACATCATGCAGGGCTAAACTGAAAGGACCATATCAGGTACACTTATAATAGACCCACTGAAAGTATAACCCCATAATTAATCTGGATCCAATTGTTTTTCCCATCAAAATTTGTTAGGGCCCCAAACATGTCTAATTTGTATGCATTTGTAGGATATCCCTTTCAGTCATTAAACACAATGGGTGACAATTTATATCAAACACATCATGTGACTAACATGTGACCTTGGACAAATGAATGGCAAAAACAGAGTACAAATTTTAATTTACATGTAAGATCTATTGATCTAATCTTGTCTCCCATAGTTTGGTTTTGTTACAGCCTACTACATGCTTCTTATTTTTCTTAACATTTGAGATCTAAATCTGCCTAATTTTTTTTTGTGAATAAGTATTGCCTAATTGACCCCATATACTCTCACACCAAAAACCCTTATTAGCCGTTTTAATATTGTTTATGGTAAGATGCCTTCTTGTTATTAATATTGAATATCTTTGATTATTATCGAATCACCAACCCAAATTTGAGAGTGGTGGTTTTGTTTAGTCATAAGAGTTGTGTTTGCTTGTCAAAAAGAAAGTTGTCTGAAATTCTATGTTTAGGGTCAATTATGAGTGGGGGTAACGACTTTTAATTTTTTAAATAGAATTTCATCATCAAAACTATGGTATTTTAGAATTTCAAGATATATTCGTCAAAAAGTCAAGTTTTTATCATAGGTTATTAATGAACAAAGAATTTCAAAACTAAATAAGTCATTTTTTAGGGTCTTCTTAAGGATTCAAAAATAGAAACAATTGTTAAATTTTATATAAAAAAAGTTGTTTTTTAATATTTTAATAAGTTGAATACACAATTTTTAAAATAAAATTTTTACTTTGAACTTCTTAACAAATATTTTAAGGACACTTGTTAATATTTCTCTAAAAAAATTAATGATAATTACGCGACTCTAAGTAATCTATAATTCACTTTACTCCTAAGAGTTTTGGAGAAACTTCTCATTTTTCAATCGAATCTATTACTCTTTGTGTAGATGTATTTTAATTTTTTCACATTCTAAGATAAATTGTCGTTAAAAAAGAGCGTGTGTAGATATATTTTAAGATAAATTGATAGTATCATAAAAAATATTGAAAAATAATAATAAGAAATGTATCTAGTAAATTAAAAAATTACTTATATCTAGTGACATTTTTTTTCTTCTTCAAATAAATTTATAATTAGAGATTGAAGGAGTAAAATATAATAAAAATAATTCTACAAAATAAAGTATAAAACAACAATTAAGTCTTATCCCACTAAATGGGGTCAGCTACATGGATCGAATTATGTCATAGTGTTCTATCATAAATCATATTTGAATCCAACTCATTGACTTCTAAATCATTTATAATGGTTTCTTTTATAGTTTTCTTAGGATTCTTTTACCTCTTTTGACCTGACTCTCCTCATCTGATCAACTCTTCTTACGACTGCATCTACGGGTCTTCTCTCTACATGTCCAAACCGGAATTTTTTTTTTTGCCCTTAATTTTGCCAAAAAATACATAAATACCCTACTTTTTCGGAAAATTGCAAAAATACCCTACTTTTAGGGACCACGCAACCTCCAGTAGCGAGGTACTTAAAAAAAATTTTGGACCATTCTACATCGCTCGTTGGAGCAGCGATGTAGTTTC
>Ga0099826_10003342_pt1 | contig 10840 bp, 5 predicted proteins | sample Mtrugardesep15_FD_76830 | JGI IMG/M metagenome (GOLD analysis project Ga0099826, IMG submission 76830) | Root nodule microbial communities of legume samples collected from California, USA - M. trunc garden sep15 | ecosystem: Host-associated > Plants > Roots > Nodule | place: USA: California...
CCAAAAGGTTACAATCAAATAAAAACATTTGATCTCCTGATTTTTTTTTTATAAAAAAAAAATCAGGAGATCAAATGTTTTTATTTGATTGTAACCTTTTGGCTCTTTTCTTCATTTCTTCCTATCTTAGTTGTTCCTCTATTTTCTTCACAATTTGAGATAAGACACATGAATGAGAAGCAAAATGTTCAATACTTGTTATTTTCTTTCCAAACACACTGCACAACAACAAAGAAAGAAACACAGGAAAAAACAAAGCAAAAAAAAAACCTGCACCTGAAGCCCATAACCACAATCACAACAAACAAACAGTAGCATACGCAAAAAAAATACAAAACAAAACACCAATACATATCATATCATCTGCTCAAGGAATTGTTGTTTGGTACCAACTCCATTTATAAAATAAACAAGGAGGCATCCTTAACCAAATTCACCTCAAAGACATGATTTTGATCTCTTCGACTGTCTCATCAACATCCTTAGAGTGGGAGAGGGGGAGTTTTTCAACTTCATAATCACACAACCAATGTTAAAGTAGTAACTATAGTCAGCAATCCAGCACCATCACGATCTTTGAACAAAAACACATCATGTAACACGATACGTTGATTAGATTATCTTTGAAGATCTATCAACCTCGTATTTGCAAATCCTGCAAAATATAACATATTCTTCTAAGTATAAAACCGAGGTGAAAAAACAACATGAAACTATCTCATAGATGACACGAAGATATCACTCAGGAGATGAATATTGATTTTCCCCTACAGAAAACCGAGTTAGTTTCTCATATAAATAAGATGCAGATAGTATCTTGAGTGAGAGAGAGAGAGAGAGAGAGAGAGAGAGAGAGAGTTTCATAGCAAAGTGTTATTCACATCAAATGATATAAACATACTAAAATATTCAAAGTAATAGTATTGAAAATAAGAAGATACAAATACCAAGATCAGATTATAATTATAAGCACGATCATAATAAAGATAAAGACCTTCATTGAAAATTGGATCGAATTTCGCAGTAAACCAATATCATAGATATAAATATATGGAGTAACATAATGTTAAAATATTGCTAAATAACTTATACCTAAGTTGAATGTGTCGATTAAGTTTAGAGAATCTTCATCAAATAATAAAACCATATCCTAAGAATTTTCTCCCATTGACGACATTGTGAGTGAATATCTACGAAATCTTCAACAAATAAATGCAATGTTGGCAAAAATATGTATTTCAAATAGAGGCCGATGAGTTTTAAGGTACGAGAAGAGTTTAAAACTGATTAGCAAAACCTAATCTTAAAACGGTACCCATTTTTTCATGTTTTTGGGCTTAATCGGGTGACCCAACAAAAAATCTTTTAAAATTAAAGTTGACCCACAATTCTTAACTTTTCTACCATAATTTATTATTCAAGAAAAAAAAATTGGAGTTTTTTTTTTCAGGAAAAAAGATTTCCAAAACTTTTACTAAGATTTTTTTTAAAAGAATGGGCTTAAAGTCCAATTGCATCGGCCTAAAAAATTGTGATATGATGGGACTGAGGCAAAAAAAAAGTAATAGTATTATTTTAGTAAGGATGCATATTTAGGGGTTTAACAGGGCTTAATAAATGTGTCTTTGTCCCTTTCAAAAAAAAAAAATGTGTCTTCGTTTTTTAGGAAGTATATAGCCTTTTTCACGGCTTTAAACATTGACATAAACATTTTTATTTTTGTAAAGCCCGTTGACATAAATATATAAAATGTTAAATAATTTTTTAAGCCTTATAAATATAGCAAATTTATTTTTAAACATCCTAAAAAAGTGAAATGTTTCGGTATTTATAAAAAAAATTAGTATGCAATTTTAGTCCTTGTTAGATTAAAAATTGTTTAATTATACTCCCTCCGGCTCTAAATTGTTTGTGTACAATTACTAAGAAAATGTTTGATTGTGTTGATTTTAATAGTAAAATTAATATCATTTACTAAAATACCCTTATTAGTTGTAGTTAGTGGAGTAATTAAGTTGGATGAAATTCAATAAATAAGGGTATAATAATGGAAAAAATAAATAAATGCTGCATTGGTATTCTAAAGTGACAATTATTTTAAGAAACAAAAATGCTAAAGAGACTATTATTGTGAGACGGAGGAAGTACTTAAATTTCTAAATTTTTGAATTATTTTTTACACATAAATTTTTTAAAAAGTTTAGCCCTTGTTCATTTAAAAATTTAAAAGTTTAAACTTAGTTAAGCAAATTTTAATTTTACAAAAGTATGCATTGAAAAAAAGTATGATGACTAAAAAATATGTATTGAAATTTTATATAGGAACAAAAACATATTACAATGATTAAAAACAAATTGACTATATTTAAATGATCAAAAACTTAAACCATAAATAAATATAAAATAACTAATAAATAAATGGTAAATTATACCGTACACCTAACATATTTGAATGTATCGGTGCACCAAAATTTTAAATATAGTTAATGAGTTGTTTTTTTATGTATTTTTTTTTTATCATTTACAATTATAATGATTAAACTTTATACATCAAAACCGTCAACGAAATAAAATTGAATTTTTATCGCTCATAGTAGAGAACTTTGATTATTTTATACGATAATATATAAAAAGATTACTATGATTCTTATAAGAAAAACACATTTTCTAAAATATAAATACCGACAAATAACTATTTATTTCATAAAATTTATCGTTAATTTATAGATGTATAAAACAAAAGTATCGATACATCTCAATTTAAGAGAGTGAGTGTCGCAGAAGTTTGCTAATTTCCTAAATAAATACATAAATCTTGCAAAGTGATAGATGGGTTCCAAACAAACATGCCACGTTTCCCAGTCATCACTCTTATTGTTGCCATGTGTAACATTTTGCCACGAACTCTCCCTTTCCCACCTCCATTGCAAACTATTAATACGTATTCACCAAAACTTGAACTCACTATCCAAAACCCTGAAAATCTAGCTACAGAATCTTTTCTTTGCTTTATCTAATCAATCAAAGGTATAAGAAAAATGAGTCAAGAACAACCAAGGCGTCCACAAGCTGGTCATCAAGACCCCATCAAATACGGCGACGTTTTACCTGTCTCCGGCGACCTTGCACAGAAGCCCATTACACCGGAAGATGCCGCCATGATGCAGAGTGCAGAGAGCCGTGTGTTAGGTCAAACCCAACCTGGCGGAGTAGCCGCCGTCATGCAATCCGCAGCTACACGAAATGAGCAGGCCGGAATAGTTGGTCATAAAGACGTCACAGATGTCACCGGTGACCGTGGCGTGACCGTTACGGAAACTCAAGTCCCTGGAAGACGCATCATAACCGAAACAGTCGGTGGACAGGTTCTGAACCTCACTATGTTTTTATTTTAAGATTTCACCTCGTACGTATTCTGCTAAACTTGTTTTGTTTTTTTGATTAATTTAATGCATGTTAAGGTTGTGGGACAATTTGTTGAACCGACTCCAGTTCAGGTTGGTCTAACCAGTGCGGTTCGAGAGAGTGCATTAACCATCGGAGAGGCATTGGAGGCGACGGCACATACGGTGGGTGACAAGCCGGTAGAACAGAGCGACGCCTCTGCGATACAAGCGGCGGAGGTGAGAGCTACAGGGAGTAATGTTATAACACCGGGAGGGTTGGCTTCAATGGCTCAATCTGCAGCGGCTTTCAATGCTGAGTGTCAGCGTGAGGAGGAGAAGATTAAGATGGGAGATGTTCTGACCGGAGCAACCGCGAAGTTGCCAGCTGATAAGGCGGCGACGAGGCAAGATGCTGCTGGGGTGGCTAGTGCTGAGATGAGGAATAATCCTGATGCTACTGCTACTCCTGGTGGTGTAGCTGCTTCTGTTGCTGCGGCTGCCAGGCTCAATGAAAATGTGGGCAATGTAATGTAACATATATAATCAATGGTCTTGTGTTTTGTGTTGTAATGTAAGGTGATGATGGTGTACATTAGAAGTGGTTTCTTTTGAGAGGGGGTCATAAGTGGTTCTTGTGTCTTGGCGTATGTTTGGTTATGTTGTGCTCGATCTTATTTGAAAATGGTTTTCACTAGTCAATTAACTATCTATATTTGGAATTAATGGAAGGTGAATCCAAAAGGAGAAGCAAACCAAATTGATCCCAGCCAATGAGCCAATCCCACACTATAAAAAGATGGTCAATGGTTTCATCTTTAGCATGATGTACAAGTACAATTTACCCCTCTATGAAAAATAGCATTGGCGATTGGCGAGGGATTATTTTCATTTTCCAAAGTTTGATTCACAAGAATATATCAATTTGATTACTATACTGTAGAAATATATTCCAATAGTAGGGACTATTATTAATTCATTAAGTTAGTCCCTTCAGAGATTAACTTGTTTAGAGACTATGCGTGCTATTTTCTCGTAGACTACACATAGAATATTTCAAAACTAGATAATATTTCTCTAGTTTATGAACTAAATTGATGAGAGAGTGATGAAATTGATGATTTTACTTACAAGCCATAGAAAAATATAGACAATTCTACTCGTTTTAACATTTCACTATCCAAACTTTTTGTACAATTTGGAATATGTATAATTATATCTGTTTTACTTTTCTATACCCAAACATAACCTTCTATTTTTGTTTTTTTTTTTGTTACTCTTCTATTTTTAATTTCCTAACGCGTTTTTTTTTTTACAATAAGCCCTCTACCCTCTAAACACACTCTTCTTTGTTTGGACCTTTTAAAATTAAAATGAGTTGTCAATCTCCCTTACGCGTCCTTGAAGAAGGTGAAAATTTTGTACTTTATAACATAAAAAACTTAATAATAACATGAAAACTTAAAAAAGGCAAGGATCGAAATTAAAATGTGTATATTTGAAGGAATTAAAAAAAAGTGATTATCCTTAAAAACAAAAGTGAATATATGTGTATATACACACACAGTATTCATTGATGTGTTTTAATTTAGTTTCGGTTAATTTTGGTTGGAGTTTATAAAAAGGTCTTTTCTAAATTACCTTTGAAAAATAGTGGGTAATTACCTTTAAAAATGAGCAATTTATTAATGGGATCAAGATAATACATAGATATCACTTAAAAAGGTGAATGTTTATTGGTTGAGATAAATTACTCACCATTCTTTTATGGTTACTCTAGTTGTCACCAAAAACTTATAAAAAAGGAACTAAATTCTTTTAACAAAAAAATGATTTTTTTTGAGGAAATAAAAAAGGACTTGTTAGTTTTTTTTTATAAAAAAAGGTTTTTTTAGTAAAATTTAGGGTAAGAGGATGGTGCCCTAATCCAAGACAAATAATATCTCTAGACTCAAAAAACTCTTAAAAAATATTTACATTTACATCCAAATAAAGAGAAATTAATTATGTGGTTTTTCTTGTTTATAATAGGGCAATGAGAAATTAATTATGTGGGTTTTCTTGTTTATAATAGGGCAATGAGAAATTAATTATGTGGGTTTTCTTGTTTATAATAGGGCAATGATCCTCTAAAATGAGTAAATTAAGGGTTGTTAATGTATGTTGATGTGTGCATCTTTCAAAATTTTATCTTCTTTTTCGTGGGCTAATCCATACAAATCTTTTTTCTTACTTTAAATGAGATCCGACAAGTGGACGGTGGAATTTTATCTCTCGGATTGATCAATCATTACGCTAAATACCATTTAAAGTAAGAAAAAAGTCCTTAAAAAAAAGTAAGAAAAAAGTAACAAAACATGACAATATAGAGGGGGCTGAGATTCGAAACTTAAATATTTATTTATTCATTTTAAAAAGTGAATTCTAACTAAAATAATTGATAAAAAAAAGTCTCCACATATGCATAATTTATACAGGGGCAGATGTTCGAACCCTGACACCCCACTTCTCCACATATGTGTAAACTTCAGCTACTATACTACTTGAAAAAAAAATATAAAAAAAAAACAACTTTTTTTAGAGGTAGAAAGATATGGTGTTGATTGATGTATGCAATTTGTAAAATTGATTTTGATTACTATATAAGATTTTGCTTCAAGTAAACTCAATTATAGACAACTAATTCCCTGTAAAATATCTTCAAAATATTCACTATAAAATATCCAAACAACTTTGCAATATAACAAAACCATGCTTTACACTTGGCAGTTCACATTCTATTATTTAGAGGCTGAGCGCCTGAACCAAACACATATATGGCTATCCAAGTTGAAATTGAGGATTCATAAATCATGTTACTTTAAACCCACTCTTTTGAAGACTCAAAAGTGATTTTAAAGACTTAAAATTGATTTGGGCATATTTAACGGTTCTTGGTTTGAATAAATTTATCTTTAAAATTAATTCTAAATTGAAAATAAAAATTTATAGCTTTTATCTTTAAACATGATTATGTACATTCAATAAAATTAACTTTACTCACTCTCATCTGATCATATCTAGTGAACATATCCAATCACAAATTATGTTACTTACACCCACTTTAACTAAACTCAATTTTATTATATTAATTCAATTAAAATCATTTTTTGTCACCGAAAAATATATATAATCAAACACATACCAACCAATTATGTAAAATCTGCTTGGTATAAATTTCTGAGAAGGGGATGTAATTATAGAATTGAGAAGAAGCTGATGATCATTGGTGGTCAAATAAAAAAATCCCAATAATAATATATCACACAGTTAATCAAAATTAGAAGTTGACATGTACAGTGAATATTTGGAACCAACATGCAAATTAAGACAAAGTCACAAAAATGAGAATCATGAACAGAGCACACAGCTCAGAAGAGGACCCTGTGTGTGAGGAGTTGCTATATGATATTCATATATAGTAGCTAGTTAAAAAATGTGAATGTGAAGGACAAATATGATGATATACATTCACGTGATTAAAGAAGGACACTCACATTCAAATGGGACAGGACAGCTGCAGGTGACAAATGGAGCATCACTTCTTAACAAATTTTTACAGGGGGCATTTTAATTTGTCGCCCAGAATCCCGGTCTCAGTCTCACTTTGCAATATACCTGACATGCCATACATTTTTTTTCATCTAAATGAAAATCTAATAAATTGTCACGCTACCCTACTTTGGTTAATGCATTGTAGGATTGCATTGCGCATGCACTGAAACTCTTGTATATGAATGAGTGCATAATACACTATTAAGTCAAATTTGAAACAATGGACAGGACGAACTTCCAAAAGGAAATTTTGTGTGTTCTCAATAACAGTAATAAACACTGAAATTTAGACGACTCATTTTTCACTTTATCGTTCAGTGTTTTCATTCGAACAGGTAAATTGAATGCTTCTTCATTCTTTCAGCTGGTTCTCAATGTATTGTTTGGATCATAAAAAGAAAAAATAAGTAAGAGAAAGCATAAAATGGTATAATGAAAGATAACGATTAAGAAAGAACAAAAGGAGTTTGTTTATTTAGAGGATTAATAATGAATAATTCTTTTCCTCTTGTCTTCGTATGTGTAGTATCAGCTTCTACAAGCGCAAAACAAATACAAAATAAATTAGCTATCAATAACTCTGAAAGTTTGATCTAGTCGCATGAAACTTCTACAATACACCTCATAAATTAGAGTGTACCAGTATTCTTGCTATATAAATTGATAAATTTACGATCATTTTAGGAAGTAAAAAACTATTTGTCAATGTTTATGTTTTAGAAACATCATTTAATAAGAAAAAAACATAATTTCGTCGACGCTTTTGATAAATAAGATTCAATTTTTATAATTGTCAATGATAAAAAAAATCTTTTTCTTAAAAAAAAACTCATATAATTATTAATTTAATGATTTAGTGTACCGGTATACTCAAATATCTGAGTGTACAGTAGATTTTGTCAAATCTTTGACTTTTAACATATTCTCTTATGTGTCTTGGACTATAGCAACTTCCTCATCACCATAATTTCATTATCTAAAAAAAATAAAATTATATCGATACCTGCATTTGCAATATCACTCTTTTTTTATATAATTTTTTTTAGATTATCACTCTTTACTCTTAATAAAATACCACATATAGTAGTATTTCACAATATTCCACAATGCAATTTGTATATAAATTCATTTTTATACTATGATCCTTAAAAATTACAATTGAATTATTATATATAGAAAAGTATTTTTTCTCATACTTTTCTGGTAAAATGATCTTTTTCTATTAACGGTGATCGATTTTATCAAAAGAGACTATAATAATATTTGTATTTAGGATCCACAATACATCAAATATGATTACCTAATTTAGAAATGTCTGCATCAAACATATTTTCCCCTCCAAATTGAGTTACTTCTGAATAGATTTCACAAGTATAAATATGTTGGTTGGGTGCATTTACCATCAATTCATTTAAGACTATTTCACCAAAACTTTAACCCAAATGAATACATGCGGTTGAAATAGCATTTTCACACTTACAAAAAGAAAAACCATTCAAACAACCGTGAATCAAGAATTTGTCCCTTACTTTTACATCGGGACCACCCACATGTATTATAGTCCTGTGTAGGACTAGATTTCATTTTCAATTTTCTTCCAAATATATACGTGTGTGTGTCTATGTCTCACCCTGTCTCTACATAAAAAGAGTATTACTTATTAACTTATCAACTTATTAACTATAGGATATAGGTATGGATCAAAGGAACACTGAAATTAAATTTGCTAATACATATCGTGTTGGGACTTACCTGAAGTTATTTACTAATTAGTGTACATCCAATATATTAAAAAAAAATGTAGAAAATTGACTCTAGTGTACTCACGTCTCATATAGCTAATCTCCATCCTTTTGTTTTATACTGGATTAGCACTTTACTATCAACATCTTGCAATTTATATGGATTTTTATCTTTGTCTGTTGTCACGCACGCTTCACCTAGCAAATTCCCAAAAACTAACTTGTGCAGCATAATCTTTTTAGATGAACTTTTAAGTTTTAACATGTGCTTAAAGAAAATTATAATAGGCCTATAAAGTGTACTAATCTATTTATTTATTTATTTATTTTTATTGAGAACATATTAATCTATTGTTTAGTGTTAGAATAAATTGTTACATTTTTCTTTTGCTAAAATACCTTTCAAAATTCCAATTGTATTTATAAATAAAAGCGACAACAACATATATCATAACATTTTATTTTATTAGCATTATATTTCCTATAAATCTCATCAAATAAAAGAGTATTTGAAATTTTGTAACGGTTGAGTCTAGTGAAAAAAGCTAAACTTTAACAAATGCGGCAAATCAATGTTTGAATATCAAGAGAGAAATCTATCCACATTTAACATCTATCACATCTTGAAAAGTATTACCTCAGAAGAGGAAAGTCGAGCAAATATAGGGGAAATAGACTCAATCGGTAGCGGGAGTCTACAAATTGTGGTATTTTCAACTATCATTGAAAGTCGGTTCTTACACCGCAGTTTACCCATAGTCTATGAACACAAATTTATATAAGTTAAGACAACCAAAATCCCGTTTTTACACCGTTATCATGTCACTGATCATTGAATCAAGATAAGACAATGTATATTTTTTATGTTTTTAGTAAAATTAAATTTTAACTATGAAATCTCTACTCTCAGATCTTGATCCAATAATCATCGATATAAAGACTCGGTAAATGGGAAAATTTTGTGAGCACATGGAATCCGGATTCATGGCCTATATAACGTAACGTGCACTACAACACAAGCACTAAATCTTTGTGTTTTCTCTCACTCACTTATTGTGCAAACATGCCAAAACTATTCTCTAAACAGCTACACCTCTGTTTCTTCAAGCTCAAATACCCTACAATTCTCTCCCAACCTTACCCACAAGACACTACCACTCCATCACCATCACCACCTTGCACTTTCCATTTCAACACCACCCTCACCCATCACCATGACGAAGAAGAAGACTATTTCTATGACACCACGGAGCTTCCACCACCGGACTTTTCATCCGTCTTCGCCTCCCAACGGTTCTTCTTTTCTTCCCCGGGCAGCTCCAATTCCATCACAGAGTCTCCCTCCAATGACACTCTACCTTGCAACTCGTTGATACCAAGAGGAGGTAGTGTGAAGAGGGTGCCAAAATATTCTGTAAACCCTTACGTTGATTTCCTCCGTTCTATGCAGGAAATGATTCAATCTCAACACCAAGAGTTGGATGTTACTAATGATTGGGATTATCTTCATGAGCTTCTTTTATGCTATCTTGCTCTCAACCCTACACATACTCACAAGTATATTGTTCAAGCTTTCACTCACCTCCTTGTTGATATTTTATCTTCGTCCTCCTCCTCTTCATTTTCCTCCTCTTCGTCTCTGCCATCGCTATCGCCTCCCAAGCTCAAAAACCAACGCCATATCGCCACGGTAGTTTCTCAGGGAGGTTGGTGTAAAAATATTAAATGTCAAAGTTTTAAATAATGATCGCAGTTGTAATAGTTATTGTGGTATCACTATCACAATATTAAACCATGTTAAAAGTTATCAACAAGGATTTTACTTTAAGACCTCCGCTGAATAGATACTTCGGATTGAAGGCGTGTTTCGATGTCGGATACGACATGATACCGACACTTGTGATTACATTAAATTATGTCATTGTCTCAAAATTTTATCGGTGTCAACACATCAATATCGTGTCCGTGTTTCATAGATTAAGACTAATTTTATGTATAATGTTTAGTTATTTTTTTAAATAAAATTTCTTATGGCAAAAAAAAAAAAAGGTTCAAGATGTGTGATTGGTTAATCCAAATTAAGGGGCAGTTTTTTTTTTGAGGTATTGAAATGGCCTTGGG
>Ga0099826_10003343_pt1 | contig 10839 bp, 6 predicted proteins | sample Mtrugardesep15_FD_76830 | JGI IMG/M metagenome (GOLD analysis project Ga0099826, IMG submission 76830) | Root nodule microbial communities of legume samples collected from California, USA - M. trunc garden sep15 | ecosystem: Host-associated > Plants > Roots > Nodule | place: USA: California...
AAAAAAAAAATATATATATATATATATATATATATATATATATATATATATATATATAATAACTATTACCCTTGTGTCCTTAAAAAAAACTATTGCCCTTGTGATAATTATTATTTTTCACTATAAAAAAATACATCATTTTTAAAATTAGTTATTACTTTTCCCTCTCACAATAACCGGCTTATTTACAAACTAAAATTTCTAAAATAATTGACACTTATCAGAGATTAAGGGTTGTGTCCACCCTGGTTTAACAAAATCTTAAGAGCCCTCGAAATTGAAAAAACCGATGCTAGCGATCAAATAATAACATGTTTACAACCAAATAATTTAACAAAAATAATTAAAAAGTTGCTAATAGTACAAATTATGTGGGAGAATCCAAATTCCGTTACTAATAAAAATAATTTTTTATCAAACTTAACTTACCTTCTATCAAACTTCATATTACTAAGATCCATTTCCTAAAAAATTAACATGTTTCCTACAAGTCTTTTTGAAGGGCGTTTCCTTGTGGGTTTTTTTTTTTATATTTTTGACAAGCTATAAGTTGTGAGTTTAAAAGGTAAACAATTCCAATTTCTATAATATTTTATCCTCCAACTCTTGTCTCATTGTGTATATGTCATCATCATTACCACCGCAAGCACTCATTTCTCTTCCACTTCTTTTATTTATATTTTGTAGGTAAAAATCTAAAGTGGTCTTAGGCGTGTTTACGAGTTGGTTGTTGGAGCGCTAAGTGTGAGATATATATATATATATATTTAATATCAATGATGTTGTTCTTTCAAGTTTTGAATACATTGTATATACATATATTAAAACATAGACTTAACCATGTTTCAACTCATCCTTACAAAACTAATTTATAAGGTAAGAAGTATATGTATTATCAAATTAATCTGATTTAAGATTTGGTTTTTTTCAATGCATCTCTTCTAGTCCAACACTATTAGACTTGGTGCGTGTATAATAGTGGATGGCCCGATCGATATGTTCTGATACCATGTTAAAATTTGAGGCATAACTCATTCTTATAAAACCGTTCTGTAAGGTGAAGAGTGTCTTTTTTTTATAAACTATTATCAAGAGCCCTACCAATCCTATGTAGGACTTGAGTTTCTCCCGATAAACCCTCTAAAGAACTATTCTACTGACTCTTCACAATTTGTCACAAAAATAAATAACAATAATCACCTCAAGTCCTCAATGCTTCCTACGTCCCAATTATAAGTCGTTTTGGTGATTTCACATGTATTAATAAGATAATTTTGTAAGTGAATGAAATATTAAATCAAATAATTAAAAGACGATAAAATAACAAATAGTTAATGTATGATAGAGAAAATAACATTAATGATTCATTGCTATTATAAAACGACTTATAATTTATAACAAATTTTTTCTCTCAAAAGTGACTTAGAATTTCGAACAAGAGAGTAGTAATTAACAATGTTTTTAATTTTAAAAGTAGATAGTATTTAACCACTATTGAATTGTTTAAGCGGTAAGAGAATTGACCCGTGCCGCTTAAAACAATTTAATGATGGTTAAAAAAAAAAGATAGACTTTAAAATGGTATTAGAAACGTGTAATTAATGTTGAAACTCTTTGAATTTTTGGGGTATAAATACAAACATGGGCATAGCCTAAAAGCATCAAGTTCTCCATCCATACTCACACACAGCAAGACCTGTTTGATTATTTGTAATTTGTTTTTTCCAACATATATCAATGGCAGCCCCCTCATCTTACCTCGATATTAAGCCTGTGAATTTCATTACTGTTCTTAGCATTGATGGTGGAGGCGTCAGAGGAATCATTCCTGGTGTTATTCTTGACTACCTTGAATCTCAACTTCAGGTTAACTAATTAATTAATATATTCTTCACTAATATCTTAATTATTCTTGATTTAGTTTTACATTATTTACATGTATGTTGGTTACTTTACAGGAGATAGACGGTAAAGATGCAAGACTTGCAGATTATTTTGATGTAATTGCTGGGACAAGTACTGGTGGTCTCATTACTACCATGTTAGCAGCTCCAAATCCAAAGGATAACCGTCCTTTATTTGCTGCTAAGGAAATTGTCCCATTTTACCTTCAAAACTTGCCATCTATTTTTCCACAAAAAAGGTCCATCTATCTATATAGTAAAATTTGTAACTACTTACATTAATATATGTGTGCATATAATATTAAGTGTTGAACATTATATTAAAAGAACTAATTGGATTATTACTTAACATATGCAGTGGAATATTTGCGCCGCTGATAAACATAACAAAAGCTTTGACAGGAGCTAAGTACAATGGAGAGTATCTTCACAAGCTGATAAAAAATATGACACAAGATACACTTTTGAGCCAAACTTTGACAAACGTTGTTATTCCATCTTTTGATGTTCAGCATCTTCAACCTACCATTTTTTCCTCATATCAGGTATTGCTTATTTTTTTATTTTTTTACATAGACAAAATTAAATAACAAAACACTGCATGGTACGTTTAAATTATGAAAATTTGAATCATCTTGAACTTTGGTCATATATTTATGCAGATTGATGCTGAGCCAACTTTAGATGTACCACTAGCAGATATTTGCATAGCCACATCGGCTGCTCCAACTTATTTGTCAGCTCACTATTTCGAGAAAAAAGATGAAAATGGGAAAGTCATCAAGGAATACAATCTCATCGATGGCGGCGTGTGCGCTAACAATCCGGTAAGGGCTACCTCAAGGGTCAAGTATATTGAAAAAACATCTAGTCTCGTATTAAAAATAGATATTACAAGATATAAAAAATAATTATAAAGAGTATTATTTACTCAACGAACTTATTTTTGGACCGTTCGATCTACAATCAATGGTCAAGACTTTGTCACGCAGTTAAAGATTTATATTGTTTGATATGAAATTAGTGGTCGAGATTGTTTATAATCAATTTCAATCGTCCGATTATAATATTTGAAATCTATAACAAAGAATTAATTTGATTGTTGATGATTATTTTGCAGACAATGGTTGCAATTAGAGAGGTGACAAAAAATATGATAAGGCTTGGGAGAAGTGGGAATGGTATAGGGTATGATCGTTTTATAGTTATCTCAATAGGGACAGGATCAAACAAGAGTGAGCAAAAGTACAATGCTAAGATGGTTGCTAAATGGGGTGCTTTGACTTGGTTATTCAATTCTGGTTCAACACCAATTCTAGATTGTTTCAATGAAGCAAGCACTGATATGGTTGATTACCACAACTCAGTTCTTTTTACTGCCCTTCAGTCTCAAGACAACTACCTCAGAATTCAAGTAATTATACTCCTCTTACGCTATTTTTTATTTAAAAAAATAAAATAAACGGTTTTTCCAAATGACATATATGGGGAAATTTGCTACTAGTAACATTTTGATCCCCTAATCACAAGCTAACTAGTAACATTTTCCTATATAAAATGTTAGTAGCATATATTTGAAGTGCTCTCTCTCTCTCTTTGGTATTCTTGCAAGTGGATGGATGGAATATTTGAATCTTGATAATGATTGCATTAGTGTGCGGCAATTTCCAAGCTTGATGAATGATTTTTTAATATGAAAGCTCATCTAGATTTATTTTTGTTTGACCAAATAATATCTATTAAGCAATTGAACTCTTCATAAAACGAAGTGATTGTTACGTTTCTTGTGTGATTCTATTTTTCTTATATAGGTTACGTTAACGATACCTTGAGACACCGGTTAAGATAGTAAAAAATGCAAGTTTTAAATTGAAAATAATATTTTTTACACTTTTCAAGAATAGATTACACAAATTTCAATGTAAAACTACTGTATTTACTTCCTTAACCAATGTCTGGAGTCACTCGCTAACATTTCTCTTATATATCTCTGTTTAAATGAAGGGTTAATATATGTTTACCCCTGTAATATTAGCGATTTCCGGTTTACCCTCCTGTAAAAAAAATTGTTTAGATTCCAATATGTAATTTGAAGATTTTTTTTTATTTTGGACCTTCAAGACATCAAATTTCAAAATTTAAGCTACTTTCGGCCCCTGTAATTTGAGAGAATTTCGTTTTACCCCTGTCATATCATCAATATTTCGGTTTACCCTCCTGTCATATCATCGATTTTGTGCAGTCAAATTTCATGAAGTCCCAAAACCAAAAATCTTCAAATTACAGGGTTGAAATCTAAACAATTTATTTTACAAGAGGGTAAACCGAAAATCGCTAATATTACATGATATTAACACTTAAATTAATAATCGTATAATTAAATTGTTACAACTTACAAACTTATGTGGTTGCCTGAAACAGGACGATACATTACAAGGGGAAGTAGCTTCTGTTGATATATCTACTAAAACAAATTTGAATAATCTGGTAAAAGCTGGTGAGAATTTATTGAAGAAAAAATTTACTCGAGTGAATCTAGATACGGGCATATATGAAACTGTTCCAGATAAAGGCACCATTGAAGAAGAACTCAAAAGGTAATTAGTTTTATTTTATAATAACTTATTTATTTTGTAATATTAGTCCTAACTAAGGGTGCCCTAACTCTATAAATATTGATATATTTGTAGGTTTGCTAGGTTACTCTCGGAGATAGCAAAAGAGAAAAAGTCCAAGCTACAAAATGGAAAGTAAATGATCACAAGATTGAATATGTCATATATATCCCATCGTTGAGGCTCTATCTATTTATTAGTTTGGTTAATTAATAATAAGTCTCTTTGTCAAAAAATAAATAAATAATAAGTCTTATATATGTAGATAATGATGCAAGTGTGTATTGTGTAATGAAATAAATATTGTTGTTGATTTTCAGAATTAAGAATTCTAAATTTTTCATTTTGTAACGTTGTACTGATTGCACCACAAGTATAATTATATTGCCATTTGCCCTTGCTCGCGTATTCTTATGTTTTGATTTAATTCAACATAAGTTGAGTTGAATTGAATTGAAAAATATAATCCATAAGTTTATGGGTCGCAGGTTAGGCTGTGGATTGGATTTTTCAACCCATACAAATCAATGCAATCTGTATAATAAAATTGATTTAAATAAAATAAAGAAGCTTAATGGAAAAACTTCTTGTTTTATTAGCTCCTCTACTTGATAGTAACATGCAATTCACACGAATTTCACCTACTATAGTAGGTCAACTCACCAACCCGAGAATGAATGCTCTTCATTTTTATTCTCTATATTTCTTTCACATCACTACAATTTAGAAAAACATATAAATAGGATGATATAAAATTAAATGAAAATCATAATATAGTTCTATATTCTTCAAAATTTTATAACGAGGAGAGATTAAACTATACTCGTTGAATACTTGCATATTATTACACCGTTCAATATACATAACAAAAACCTTAGTCACAATATACTTGAGAAGAGATTATGCTTGTTTTGGCAACTAGAAACTGAAGTATCACAGTAAATACCATGCGAAGTCTGCCAAAATATGCAAAATATGCTTGTTTTGGCATGAAGAAGCATATGAAGAGTGTTAACTACCCCAAACTGTAGTCAAGTACAGCTCATACAACGGGCTGAGGCAACGGCAGTTAGGGGTATTTATATAGTTTTGGGGTGTGGGAAAACAATTCTTGATGTGTGTAGAGCAATTTCCAGACCATTATTGGATAGAGTAGAGGATGCTCATATTAATTTACAGCCCAGTTGTACCTTGATAAGTTCTAATTCAATTCATATTAGACCGTTACTTTTCTCATCCTGCTGCCTTCTCACGCACCCTGTAAAATTTTCAAAAATGCCCTTTTGCAGTTTGGATTTCATAATCCGGATTATGCTTATGTGTAATCAACAATCATAATATCTTTCATTTCACCAATTTTGAATTTTTCTTTTAAAAAGAAAAAAAAAGGTCTATTCATGTCAAATAAAATCATAAAAACACAAGGATGAGAGTTAGGAAGATTAATATTGTCCTTAAAATGACTATTCATGTTACAAATATGTTCATAATTGGTGCTGGTGTTGTCCGGATTACATAATCTGAACTGCATCAGTACCGTGAAAAAATGGTGTTTAGGGGGTGTTCGGATTCTATAATTCGAAAAAATCACATTGTGCGCCTTATTTTTTGAGATTTTTGGATTTTTTGGGATTACAAAATCCGGATTGGTGAAAAACTCATTTTTTTTTCATTATATAATAAAGGAAAACACCAGTTCGGATTAAAAAACCCGAAAATCTCAAGGGTATTTTTGGAAAAAAAATAGGCCCGCGAGAATCAACATGGTGGGAAAAGTAATAGTTTTTATATTAATTCAATTCAATTGTACCTTGCTCAAAATAAAAAAATTCTTCTAATTCAATTTTTATGATTTTTAAAAAAATATAATAATAACAAACATGTTATAAAAATAAATATATTTGAAACATATGACGTGAACTTTGTAAAATAGGAATTAAAATTGATAACCGAGAATTTAGAGGGATTAAAGTTTGAAAGCAATTTTTAGGGAAAATGAAAATTGATATATTTAAAGGGGTCAAAAATATATTTAACTTTTATTTATATAACATTGGAACTTTTTTTATTGTCATATCACATCCTTGTAAGGTTCAACAATAATTTGTAGTTATTTAACTTAAATATATGATTTTTAGAAAACTTTCTCGCAAGGTGTTGCATGTGTTCAAAAAATTAGTACTCCCTCCATTCTAAATTATAAGTCGTTTTGAAAAAAAAATTGTTTTAATAAATTGTTTTACAATATCAACGAAGCATTAATGTTATTTTTTCAACTATATTATTAACTATTTATTGCTCTCTTTTTTTCAATTTTTTAATTTATCTTTTCCATAACATTAGTGAAGGATAATTTTGTAAAATAACATATAATTTCTCTTTCAAATGCAAAATTAATTACATTTATTAATTTGTATAAAATGATCAAAACTACTTATGATTTGAGACAAAGGGATTATATAACAAAATGGTTGAATCTAAAATAAATATAAGTGCTAGAAGAGCTTCACATAGAAAAATCATAGTGAATGATGACAATTCTATAAATTGAAAACGAGAATGAGAAACGAAAGATTCGTCTGAGTGTATACTATTTGTTTGATATTTGATTACATTTGATCTTATTAAATGTGTTAAATAATAAACATTACATTAGCAACATTCTTATTTTTGTTACCAATGACACAAGAATCCTCATATTTCAGACACTATTGTACTAAATAAGATAAGATGATCAACACAAAGATTATATATGAACACACTCTCTCAATGAACCACACAAAATACATATGGATATCTTCACTCACTTCAACGGCTCATGCCATGTTCAACTGCTGGAGCTGTTGTAATTGTAGCCATTGCTATTCCTCTAGTCCGTTGCTCAACATTTCCATGCCACCCTATCCATTCCAAAATGCAAATTTTATAGCTAAGATTTAATAACAGAAAAGACTCAAAACAATGGCCAACAAACAAATGCTAAACAAGAGTGTATATACATACCAATGACCATGTTAAATCCACGGTTTTCAAGCTCACGATATTCTTGGCACAAGGCGCATGCCTCGCAGCAGCAATGAATCAAGCAATCTGTACAATCATTTCCCTTCAAACCGTGTTGTTGTCGCATCTTTGATCGGTAGAAGCAAGAATACAAACAAGGACACCCAATCACACAGCAAATCAATGTATACAAAGCCCCACTAGCACCACATGCTGCAAAACCACAAAAGTCCTTAAGTTGAATCACAACAATTAATTCATTTTTCCATTAATAACTTATTTCCAATATTACTTTTTTAGTATCTTGTGGTAATTTCTTAAACTAATGAAATCAGCATATTAATCCAAAAATATATAAATATATAAAATGTAAGCTCTAAAGTATTATGTGTTACTAAATTTGGTAAGAAACTGTGCAATCCTATCATTTCTTTAACAATTGTGCTACTCAAAGCTTTCAATATATATATTGAATTTGTTATTAGAAATGAATGGGGGGTGTCTTACAAGTGGATCCCTTGTCAATGATTTCTGCAACTTGGCCAAAAGTGATACATGGACACCAGAACGTTATGCAACCTGAAACAAATTAGTTATGCAAAGTCAATCAAGTGAAAATTAATATATAATATATAGTTATATAGCTGTAGGTATATGCATAATATAATTAGTTTAGTAAAGGATGAGGGACTTACTTTTTCCAGGGTCAGAGCAGCAATCACAAAGACCGGTGGACCATTCAACTAGAGGTTTAGGCGGAGGAGGAGGCGTGTAATCCGATGAGGCACCGGAGTATGCCGATGTTGTGCTGTTGTAGCTCACTGGAAAACCTGTGGCTGCTGGTGGTGGTGGTTGATTGGATGCTGGCTTTCCTTGTTCTGGTGTATACATTTTTGGAACTTACCAAATTGACTTAAGCAGATTGTATGGATAAGAGCGTAATGCTGTGTTGATATATTGTGAAGATGTGAATGATGGATTGGCCTCACCTTTATAAATGCTGAACATTGTGAGTGTAGAATGGTTCATTAATGATGAGACTAAATGCACTAGTCAATGTTTGTGCAACTTGTTCGTTACTTTCCATTCCACTAATATAAAGAAAACAAAAATGTTTCTTTCAATAAGAGACTATGGTAGTTAGTAGTTACATTGTACCACATGATGCTACTGTAAATTAAAAAATAAAAAATATCTTAGGATTGTATAGATATTTTTTTATTTGCCTGGACATATATACAGATTGTTATCACATGCTCTATAAGAAACTAATCTCTCATATTTATATATCCAACAAATTTTATTCTCTTATTTAGTTAGCTGTCCAAGGTTCTGACCTCTATTAAAAATTAAAATTGTAAATCACATTCCATAACCATTAGATTAAGCTGCTGAGTTGTATAAATTAGTGGTTCAGTTTTTTATTTATTTAAATATTTTAATTCATTGTATCAAAGTTTATTGTAACTCGTTAAATATGTATTAGCAAACTACAGTCGATTTAATTTTACAATACTGTAATTTTTTTAATTTAATGCATGTATTGACACATTTTAAGCGAAAAATATATACATACAGACTGTATTACTTTCAAGTTTCAAGTACTTTTCACTAAAATAAAAATTTCAGTCAAGAAAAAACTAGTGAGTCGGAAAAAAAAGTAAAAAAACTAGTAATAATACTTCAATATAAGCATTGATAAGGATAGTTGTATTGAGAACAATAATCTACAAACGTAGAATTAACGAAACTAAAAGGAAAGAAGCATCAACCAAAATTGTCATCATCATATTATAATTACATTACAAACAAATGGAGGGGTGGGGGTGAATGTCATTTGCCATCATCATGCGCAGAATCAAACCATCTTTCAACTAGCAGTAGTCTAATCAGTTGAAACTTGTGGTAAAATCAAACATCTGCATCGGCTTGTTGCATCATCATTTTTCAGAAATCTAATTGATGCGAGCACCCCAACTGTCCAAAATGAACTCTAGCATAAACCAATGAACACACTACAAGGATAATATTTCAGACACTCGGTCATGTGCATCGGGAGGAACCTCCCTCCCAGGGACCAGAACATGTAGAAGGTTGGTGTACCTGTGGGAATATAATGTCAATGTCATTCCATAAAAGGGTATATTAACAACTAAAACTTAGGTATTAACTCACTCTGCAGCAGTAAACGAGTGTACATGTTCTGTAATGAAGGCAAGCAAGGCCTGTGAAAGGAATAGGAATACCAAGATAAGATAACTTGAGATAAAATTACATCAAACACGAAGCTGTTATGTTAGTAGACTTACCTCAAATGGCATGTTTAAGAGTTCATAGTAAGTGCGGACTCGATCCAATCTTTGTTGCACAACTTCACTGTTTATGGATGGAATAGCAGCCAATGCCTGTAACACCGTGCAAATTTATTATGAATCTTACATTTCGTCAAGAACTTTTTTATCTCCACTTTATTCCTAATCTCTCTTAATGAAGTCAAATAGTAAAATTGTCTAATTAATAAAAAAAAATATGTAACATGCAAAAATCCACACACAGTGGTTGTATCTAGTTAGATAAGCTTTTTAGTGAGATTAAGAAAAGCATATACTAAACATACAAAACAACCATGCACATTTGGTAAAAATTTAAAATTATTTGTCATGACTATTTTAATCTTAACCATCATTGGTTAGATCTAGTGGTATAAATTAAACCCTCTTAGGTTGTATTTGGGGTTCAGAGGGGAAGGGAGGAGAGGGAGAACGGTGAGGAGCTCTAATCAATGCTCTGAAGTGAGAGACCACCAAAATTGGCTAATATCATGCCCTAACCCAAAACTTTAGCGTTTCAAGTACATGAATCTCCACACTTGTATCATACCGCTCACTAACATGCGGTCAAAAATAACCATCGCTCTGGTACAATTTGTTAGAAATGACGCAAAATAGAGACGAAGGATCAAGAAGAAAGGACACATTTGAGGAAAAAAACTTCACCAGAAAAAATCACGAGCAAAGGACATCAAAATGAGCAACTACTACAAACATCTTAAATGCTAAACCTTAGTATGTATATGTATTGTAGTACATGTAAAACCCTAACTCAAAAGCCCAAAAACGCAAAAGGCTCATACATCACTTTAGAGCACATTTTGAACCTAAGTGTATACATGGCTAATAATGAGTGCTCAATAGCCATCGCACTTGATACATCTACATGCACACACAATATCAGTTACCTGTTCCAATGCAATAGAGTTTCGACATATTTGCTGAACACCAAAAAGATTAATAGACTTCATATCCGCCAAAGCCTGT
>Ga0099826_10003344_pt1 | contig 10838 bp, 7 predicted proteins | sample Mtrugardesep15_FD_76830 | JGI IMG/M metagenome (GOLD analysis project Ga0099826, IMG submission 76830) | Root nodule microbial communities of legume samples collected from California, USA - M. trunc garden sep15 | ecosystem: Host-associated > Plants > Roots > Nodule | place: USA: California...
ATTATAAAAGGCACCAATGTGAAATGGATTTCAAAAAATTGGTTGCAACTTGCAAGTCACAGCTGTGTTGAGTATCAGACCTCAAAAAATTTATCGACTTCCAAAGGCAGACTACCTCCCCCACTTATTCCAGCCTGTAGTGCCAGAAAGTTTTCTCATGTCAAATTCAATTTCCAAAATCCAAAGATGAATTTAGAATATGGTTCAAAGGTTAGAAGAATTTAGATTAATAATATATGTCAATCCAAAGAGAGGGACAGAAAGGATCCTGAGAAGGTTGCAAGAAAGAATATAACAACCACAAAGATACTTCTTTTATAGGGAAATCAGAACAGCATAACTGTGAAAAACATTTTTCTTGAATATTGCTATGTTTTCTATAGTTACTGGTTTTAGAAAAGAAGGGAAAAATCTGAAAACTCTTTCTTCTAGTTTTGCATTGCATCTCAAAACACTATTAAGCGATCAATTACAACTTATAAGGTGCAGCTATGCTATCATAGTTTATCCTAATCACACAACCAAGCTTAACTTTGATACACTTAATTAAGTAGTCAACGCCTTACATGTATCAGAACATCATACTGTAATATGTGATTTCATTATTTCTAGTCTACGTAGTTCAGTTATTGTTTGTAGTTTAGACACATGGAATCCGTCACATATCTCTCAGTTTTGTCTTCTATTAAAAATTGCAGAACTAATATTATCAAGAGTTTCTTTTTCATGATTTTCCTAAAAAAAATTCCGGAGTGAGAGACAGACCGTAGAAATGAGACAGAAAAAAATATATATACAATGCATTAGAAGAAAAAAAGACCTTTGATATTCCAATAGCTGAATGGATTTTACTGTAGACAAGTTTTGTTGCCAGAAGATGAATTGGAAATAATATTGTGGCAATGATTCTTGCCCATAAACAGTCTAACATTGAATTCATGATGGAAGGCTGCTTCGCATTCCTTGTTAAGCATTTACCCTACAAACATATTTGAATTTTAGTAAAAGAATTAAAGCAATATCTTTGGTGAATTTTTATACTTGTTTAGATAAACTTGTAAAAATAAATGATGCTGATATAGAAGTAAATTTATAAATGAAATATGAACATTTAGTATTTCAAATTTACAATCAACGGCTTGGCCTCCAAAGTAAAGAGCTATAATGCAGCTTATGAGCTAGGAATTAGGATATTGAATATGATGCAGGTGAAGCAACAGAATCATTTAACTGATAGATGATTCACAGCTACAAAGTATAGATAAGAGGGATAACAATTCATTAAGTGCTTTTAATCTAAAAATAGGTGGGGGAGTTTATGAATCGTTCTAAACTCTTCAAATATCACACAGAAAGAGCTGGTGACCAAACCTCATAAATATGTTTATATTCCATATATGCTAAGCTGACTCTTATGAATGTTAATGCGACAAGCTTTCTAACAGGAGGGCTAGTAGATATCTGCTTCTGGATCCCACTACAGATAAAACAACCAAGAAAAACAGCGAAAGTGATTATTCAGAGTAACATAATCTTTCTAACAAAGATTTCTTCATGTAAACAATTTCCCAAAATAGCACTAAACCTTGTATTTGGTACAAATATTTTAGAAAAAACACAGAGGATTGAGACCACTTACTAAAATGATGTATGTAATTAGTTGACCTCGAAGGTGAAACTCACCATAAAATATCAACGAGGGTTGCTTAATTTTTCCTCTTAAATTATACAGAATATCAATCATGTGCCTAAAATGGGGATTATGAAAGATACATTTATTCAATGGTGGATGGATCATGCTCTATGTTGCTGCTTTCACATTCATTCTTCCTTTACATATGTGTTTTGACCACCTATAAAATTAGTCGAGAAACAGATAGGAACCATTCCCAACAGAGGAGATTGTAGTATTAAAGAAAATTAGAACAACAGTATACAAAATGTAAGAGAAAATGTTTCCAACCAAGATGAACACCTTTGTTCCTGAGCTATAAGCTTAAAAATCTGATTCATACTCCTTACCCCTCTGAATTTTCCTATATAATAAGACCTATTTTCTCTCTCTTCTAACCAATTTTCCCTCCAATTTGTTGTGTACAAATTAATTCCTCTCCTAATGTGGGTATTGCTTGCATAACCAAGAAATTAGAGGTTTCTTTGGGCCCCTTCCTTTAACTAGTTGAGTCTAGAAGCTTATCAGAAACATAAGAACACTTATTTAGAATTAAAAATTACATAAGAACACCTATTCGTATTAATTGGCCCTAAAAACATTGCTTAAGAACCAAATATATGCATCATATTGAGAAATGGTCGAAATTTTAACAAAAGACAACATATTTCGATACAATTCTTTTCTTGTTTAATATATCATCAATTCAATGAGTATTTGCAAACTTCCTGGTATAGGACGTACCTGTATAATGTTTCAAAAACTAATGGAACAGAAATCATGTAATGTGGTTGGTAACGCCCCAAGTCATCCTGCAAAATATAGAGTAAGAAGAAGAATATGTTAATACTTGTGCATTTAAATAACAAAATAACAAATTTAGAACATGCAGCAATGCATTGCCTTTGTTATCACATCATCATAATATTAGTAAGGTTGTTGAACTGGAGAGTAATCCATATGTTATTGATCTTTATATTTCAAGAAAAGATAACCCCTTTAGCTTATTCTTTTTTCAACACCTAATGTTGAAGTAGCAGATCATGTTATAAATGTGTAAGAATCTACAAATATACAATGTTTCAAACATATGATAAAAGTAATAATACCTTCAGGTTTCTCACGGTTGTGTACACTTGCTCGATACCACATGTGAAAATAAAGTACTCACAAGCTCTTTCGTATGCATGCCAAGGTGGCAGCATGCTAAGAAATCTGTCTCCAACTTCAGCAGGTACAATGTCCCATAAATTTCTTATCTAGAAATTCAACAACAAATGATGTGGCATAAATGGTAAGATACAGCCAAAAATGACCTTTAACTTAAATTCAATTGAAAACTCAAACAAAAAATTCCCAAGCCGGAATAGGGTCTAGTACCCCCAAGAAAAAATAAAAAACTATTACTATGACAAACGAAAGAGACAATGAGAACTTTTGTCAAGAACTTCTTGTTGGACATACTTCTATTCCACATTCGGCAGGAAAAAAAGAAAGGACAGTCATAATCAACAGAGTCTTTCTAGTTTTGGAAATATGTCACAATAAGTTTTTCTTTAAAAAAAAAAAGTTTTACAGAGGATTTGTAATGAAACCTGATGCAGAAGGTTCCGATGGGTAAGCATAACACCTTTTGGATTTCCAGTTGTTCCACTTGTGTATATAAGAGTAGCAATGTCATCTGAATTGATTGCTTCATAAACATATTGTTGACCTGCAATCAATGTAGAAAGTAGCAGGGTAAAAAAGTATCAAAGCACTGATTGCTGCTTCTTTAGATGATCGAGAGAAATATTGTCTCAAAGAAATGGTGACACAATAGAAGGTAAAAAATGTTAATCTCAAAGAAACTGATTAGTTAAAGATCTATGAAACAAACAGAAATAACTTCCTCGTTCCTCATCCTTTGAGGAATTTGATTGTCCCCTATCTAAAGTTCAAAGTGTTGGTTAAATGTATTTTTCAATGGGACTATAATTTGAACAATCGGCAGCAGATTAAATACCTCCATCAAGCATCATCATCTGATATGTTTTTATATGGTTTGAAACTTATGAAACTCAACTTTTCGGAGATGCTGACTTGCTATTTGTATCATTGTCATTTTTATCTGTTAGATGTTGTCATATATGTTTGAAAATTCATATATGCTCGACAAGAAATAAATCTTTGACACTACCCCAAAAAAACACAAGATTAGATTTCCTGTTTACTCTTATTTTACTTTGGCAAAGGAGTTCAGCTGAGAAGCTCAAATAGTTCTTGACAATTAATTGTGAAAGATTGGGAAGCAAGTTGTGATTAACTATCAAGCTAATGCTAATATTTTCGAACTTAATTCAATTTCTGATCTGTCTACTGTTTTTGTTATAGAAATCTTCTTTTCAAGATATAATAAAAGAAATGTTACAACTTACAACTAACAAGGACATTTTTTCTCTTAAGAGGGCCATATATTATTGAATTCTCAAGGAGGTGGGGGACCATATATTATTGAATTCTCAAAGAGGTGGGGGACCATATATTATTAAATTTTCAAATAGTATCGATCGAACACAATTCTTAAGTATAATATAACCTGAGTTTGAAGAGAAAAATGTCGACTTACTAGCTTGATGAGAATCAGACAATGCCATGCGACTCTCTCGTCCCAGATCTATGACTTCCACGAAACTAAAGATTGGAACATCCTTGTTTTCTTCAGCGATCAGATTCAGGTCTGATTTTTCTCCCCAAAGCAAAATAATAAATCTCATGCCAGTCTTTGAATAGAATGGTTTTGCAATTCGGTTCAACATTTCAGGGCCATCCACGGCTAGTGCAACACTGAAGTTACCAATGAAGATTGAGCATTAACAAAGATTGCCAAAACAAAAAGTTAACTTATAATGAATAATTTGTTAAGAATTGTTGGCAGTTATAACACACAATCTTAGTCATACAATATGGATGTGCCAATTAAGACTAGCTATGAATTGAAGCATTTCCAAAACCTTTCAGAGTGGTTGTATATTTGCAATAACTCTTCAACTGATGACCTTGAGCCTCTTACCACATTGATTGCTCCACTTGCCATCATGCCTAGACTAAAAATATAGCATGAATTTAATTAAAAAGGTACAACTACTATATCAGGCAAAAACTACAGGTGTTAATCCATATGTATGTCTCAAAAATACAAAAACATCTGATGCCATAATATCAGTTCTAAGGACTAAACGCACAAATAAAGCAAACTAATTAAGCACTTTCACAACTTATGAGTATCTAAACATTGTAAATCTTCCACTAAGCTTGGCATATATACAAGTATGAAAATTAGAAATTAATTTTCACTTATGGTTGTAACTTTCACAAAACATATATGATAGTAACACACTAACACTTCCTTCACATATATGATCATAAGAGGGCAGCCCAGTGCACTAGGGTTTTGGAAGGGGTCCCACCATTCTGGTGTATTCTACGCAGTCTTACCCTGTTTTTTACACAAGAGGCTGTTTCCAGGACTTGAACTCGTGTGACCTTTCAGTCACGTGACAACAACTTTGCACCAAGGCTCCCCTTTCTTCACATATATGATCTTAAACATTGTTATTTTCTATGAAACACAAACACAACACCGATAATAACTTCATAAAATGAATTAATTGAAGTTAGTGTCGGGCACCTGACATGTCTTCTATTATTATGATAGTAACACTTCCTTCACACATGTAGTAAGATTTATGCAACTGGCAGTCCCTAGACTCAAAACACTGAAGAGGAAAAGAAAAAGAAAAAAAGATTGACAGACCTTGATCTGCAACTAGCCAACGACATGAATTATCTGCAAAAAGTGCAAGCTTTTCATCTGGCCTTACTCCAATAACTCTTAGGCCTTCTGCAAAATCCAAAATTGCCTGCTCCAACTGCAATAGATACCAAAACAAAGTGTAAGAACAATATAAAGGATAAAAAGTAGCATCTTATTTTTTATAGTGATAAAAAAAAAAGACCTGATTATATGTCATAATTGAAGGAGGATCATGATATTGATCTACCAAGGCTACTTTATCCCCATATTTTTCAGCAGAAGATCTCCAAATATCAGGAACAACTTTCCACTCATCTGATGAGTCTACAGCAGCATTGTTATCATTATTATTATTACCAACAAGCAATGAACTTTCTAGAAAAGGGGAACACTTTCTTATTATCTGCACTGTTTCTGTGTTGGATTGAGAAAAGACACGAAAACAACGAGGAGGAAGTGTGATGGTGGTGGTGAAGAAGTGGTAAGAGAAGGTGTTGGTTGGAAATGGAATAATCGCCATTTGAAGATTAGTAGAAGAGCATAGAGAAGAATGTTGATAATGTGATAGTACAATATAAGAAGAAAGACGTTGACTTTAATAGTGTACTATGTGCATAGTTGTAGATGACGAAAGAAGAGAATCAACTCTCTCTCTCTCTCGGTCTCGAACTGTCCGTTAATAACAATGCACCGCATTGTTTGGTGATGGTGACAACAACCTAGTCTTTATAATGGACCCAGGTACGGATCTATTTGAAGGCTACGTGGGGCTAAAGCCCCACATCCAACTTCCTTATTTTGTTTTTTATATATTATAAATAGTGGTAATAGTCATTTCGATTTCTCAAGGCGTAAAAAATAGTCACAATAGTCTCTTAATGTATTAAAATTTTAATATAATCCATGATTTTGTACTTTGTTAGTCAAAATAGTCCATAAAATGATAATAAGTAAGTATAGTGAATGACTAAAATGACAATATTAACGAAGTATTTGAATGTTAGAGACTATTTTGACTAACGAAATGTACAATCAGAGACAATTAAAAAATTTGATAGATTAAGATACTATTTTAGCCCCACATGTATCAAATCTCTAGATCCGCCCCTGAATGGACCCCGGCCATTCATGCACAAAAAGACAATTACTTGTCACAATCAATGTCTTAAGTGAAGATAGGAACATAATTTTGTTATTCAATCTAAATTTTTTTTGTTGATATAATGTAGGATCTAATCCATTTTGATTGGTCTCATGGTTTAGATCGCGATTTTAGTGTGTGCTCATGTCATGTCTCAAATTCAATTTTCTTTAATATCAATTTTAACGAACTAATTTGGTTTCCTAAAAAAATATAAGATCTACCTTCAACTTTAGAGCTGCAAGACCACCTCTAGTTAGGTCATATATTCTCATAATGCCACAACAAGTACCTCTTACATGCACTTGAAGTCCTCTTTCAACGGTGGCCATACTATAAACAAAGACCACCTACACCTTCATTTAAGTCACTAGGATATGTTTATCCTCAAGAAATTGATCACGTGATCATCAAGACTATAAAGATTAGAAAATATTTGTTAGACACCTACAACTAGGGAGAAAGACGAATAAAGAGAATAAAATGATAAATGTGATTAGTTTGTGATGTAATATGACTTTCGAAAAGAAAAAAAGATGTTGAATAGATAAGTGAAAAGTAAGGGTGCATAAATACAAGCGTTCTAAATATTATTCCCACTTCTGGATTTAAGTCATTGTCGTCTATTTAGATTTAGTGCAAATGACTTGAAATCATGCTGTGTTTTTGCTAATGGTATGTGTGACTAGGGTGTGAATCTGAGAAAAACACAAGAAGAAGGTTGAATTGTGTTGACTTTTTTTGAAAAAATCCTTCTGAGAGTTTAAACAAAACAGAGCAAGAGATAATCTGGGAGAGAAGAGACAACACAACCCCACAATCCGAAGTTAGTCTGATCCCCTTGCTCTTCTAAATGATTTTTCACTATAATCACATAAGATTGCAATTGCTCTAAAACACAAGTCTGAGAGTTCCTTGCCTCACACAAGACGACTTATACAATTAGGGATTTACAAAAGAGTTTGTATGTGTCTACACTTTAGAACTCAAAGAGTGGTAAACTAACTTTAAGCTTAAGAAACTTCTGAGACTAGGAAATTCTAAGATGCTAAGTTTGTAAGAATTTTTCAAGTGTTTGAGTGCTTTTGAATTTGATAGAGTTTTTACGGTTGTAAAAATTCGTAATCTCTTGATTTCTTAAAAGTGTTGAGGTTCTTATAAGGGAGAGAAATGAGAGAGTTGTTGTTTAAAGATTGTCAACTCATCAAAATCGTCCTTCAGAAGCTTTGATTTAAATTTGAAAACTTTCCCTCAAATGGATAATGTCGTTGAATAGCATTAAGAGAGTTCTTTGTCTTTTTAGGAAATGATTTGTTACGTTCTCTTTATCATTTGAGGTTGTTTGTTTGGTTCTGCACGCGGTCAGAAGACGAACAATACTTTTAGAATTTGAAAGTGATATTTCATCAAAAGAAGACAAGACTGATCAGATTCACCTAGACTACGTGTCCATCAGAGCATGTTCTCATGAAAGTCTTTAAAACATCTTCTAATCAAAGCTTTGATTTTTTGTTGACCTTTCTTCATATCATCTTTTAAGTCTTCAAAAGTCTCTAATGCTTTTCTTGAATACCATAATTTTTTTTTGCGCTTAAAACTTGATGTACCAGTACAAAAAAACTTGATTTTGAAGTCGTTATAGACATTAAAATTGTTCATTTATACATTATCATCAAAAGGTTAACAAAACAAATCTACTACTACTATAAAAAAATCAAAATCAACCTCCATACTATAAGAAAATCAATCTCCATTAAAGTTTCATAATTAACCTTAATTAAACTCATAATATTTAATTTTATGGGCCATTTAGTCGGTTTGTAAATAAATAAACCAAATTTTTATGACATAAATACAGAAAAATATTTTATTCTCCTCTCTTATGCCATAAATATAAGAACAATTTTTTCTCATCTCTTATACATATAAAACAATTTATTCTCATATCTTTTTCATCTATTTTTTTTATTCTCATACCTTTTAATCTCTTAATGTCACTAATTTACGTATAAAATAAAATAAAAAATATTTAATAATCCCTAAAAAAATCAATAAGAACATTATATAATATTAATGTTGATATTTTTAAAATAAGGGTAATGTTAACAAGTGCTCTTAGGACATTTGATAAGAGGTTTAAAATGGAAATTTTATCTTGGAATTTGTGTCTTCAACACATTAAAACATCAAAAGGTAACCTTTTATACATAAAAGTTATCAATTATTTCTATTTTTTGAATTCTTAACAATGCCCAAAGGGCACGTGATAACAAGACCCTTAAAATAATCATAAGTTTTAAAATTTTATCATATTGATTTAATCACATCGTTAAATAAAAAATTTATTCCGCATATGTATTGTTTTAGACATAAAATAAAAAACATTTGATGAAAACAGTACATTGATGTTGATATTTTGAAAATAGCCACGAGTTTACAAAAAACTATGGTATCAATTTTCTCATATTAATACATAAAAATATGCTTCTGCAAATATAAGCACATAAAATCAAGTGCGGTGCAAATATTTAACGGTATTTTGCATAGAAAATAAAAAAAATATTTAATACGAACACTACGTTAATGTTTTTTTTACAAGACTACATTAATATTAATATGTTTAAAATAGTCACGAGTTTTTAAAGTTTTCTCATATTGATAATAAAAAGCTGCTTCATAAGATATAAGCACATGAAATCCGCAACGAGTGTGTGCAAATATTTAACGGCGTTTACCGTATAAAGTGAAAAAATATTTAATAAAACATTACATCAATGTTGGTGTTTCAAATATTTTAAGCGACACAATGTTTTACTAGTAACACTCAAAGAAAAAATCTGATACTTCTTTTGATCACTATTATAAAAAAAATACTTTTTAAATTCATTAATTGTTTATGATATATACATAAGAACGCTTAGATGAGATTGAATGAGTCTCTTCTAGCTTAACCAAGGTCTTGAGTTTAAATCCAGTCTTGGGCATGCAGCCACGTTAAAACTTTTAGGGAGAGTCTGCCGCCCATTTGGGTCCGACAATGCTCGAGGGATTAGTCCCCATAGTTGCGCGCGGAGGATACCCGATTTACAACAAAAAAATTGTTTATGATATATATGGTGACATCTGTACTACCCTTTGATAAACCGAAGGTAATTTACCCCATAATAACAAATAAATTTTGATTTTGAAAAGAGAAAAAAACACATATAAACATATACTCTCCAATCCTTAATCCAAACAAAATTTAACATTTTAAATTTATTTAATAAATAATTCTCCCTCCGATCCTGTATACAAGACACAAATTACTTTTTATTAAATAATGTCAATGTATCTAAAAAGTCAACTTAAATATTAAAAATTAGATTCAAATGAATCTGCAATGTTAATTTTTGACTAGAGAGTATGCATGTATAAAAAGTGATTTTACGGAGAGTGGTACTCCATTAAACTAAAGTCAACAATTTCCCTCGTGATACAACAAAACAAAAATTCACAAACCAGCTCTTAAAAAAAAGCTACACTGATTGGGGGTAACCAGTCCAAAACCAACCTTCATATCCCTCTCACTTTCTCACTGCGCCGCACATATCAGCCATGGCGTCGTCGCTTTCTTCATCCCTCTCTCACTTCTCACGCATTTCACTCACCTCTCTCCAACACGACTACAATAACAAGATCCCCGCCGATTCTCAATGTCGCCACTTCCTCCTCTCCCGCCGTTTCCACTCTCTCCGGTATCTTTCTTTCTTCCTTCCCTTCCTTTCAATTATTAGGTTTTTTCATTACATAGATCACCTCACACCAATGCTTCTTTCCCGTAGCTTCCTGCTTCACAATTTTTCTTCCGTTTACTTCACTCTGTAATTTATTATTTTTGTATGAATAAGAAGACCACTGATTATGATTAAACATCTGTATTTAATTTTAATCATATAATGAATGAAATTATCAGTTGAAGTGAGAATCTGAAGCTAGGTTTCGTCAGTTAAGTAGAATGGAGTGTGTGTATATGCTTAAACTTTCTGTATTTTTTATCTATTAATTCATGTGGTTTCTGTTCTTTTTTGTATCAGAAAGGGTATTACGTTACCTCGGCGAAGAGAGTCACCGAGCTCTGGGATATGTGCTTCACTCACAGGTTGGTGTGTGTGTGTGTGTGTGTGTGTGTGTGTCTATATATATATATATATATATATATATATATATATATATATTTAATACTTGTG
>Ga0099826_10003345_pt1 | contig 10838 bp, 8 predicted proteins | sample Mtrugardesep15_FD_76830 | JGI IMG/M metagenome (GOLD analysis project Ga0099826, IMG submission 76830) | Root nodule microbial communities of legume samples collected from California, USA - M. trunc garden sep15 | ecosystem: Host-associated > Plants > Roots > Nodule | place: USA: California...
CCAAAGGAGGACGGGGGGTTGGGGGTTAGGAGGATAGGTGCCTTTAATACTTCTTTGTTGGGTAAGTGGTGTTGGAGATTGTTGACGGAGAAGGGGGGTTGTGGTATAGGGTGTTGAAAGCCCGCTATGGTGAGGTTGGAGGGCGGATTAGGGAGGGAGGCAGAGACTCGTCGGTGTGGTGGACGATGTTGTGTCGTATCCGTGAAGGGGATGGGGAGGGACCGGGGACTTGGTTTGATGATAATATTAGGAGGGTGGTAGGACATGGGCAGGATACTTTGTTTTGGTACGATAAGTGGCTTGGAGACACCCCGTTGAGGTTGAAGTTTCCTCGCCTTTTTGATTTGGCAATGGAAAAGGATTGTACGGTGGGAGGGATGGAGGGTCGTGGTTGGGGATTCGATGGAGAGGCGTGGGAGTGGAGAAGACCGTTGTTTGCGTGGGAGGAGGATTCAGTTAGGGAATGTTCTCTGTTGTTACATAACTTTGTTTTGCAGGATACTGTTCAGGACTCTTGGCGGTGGATGTTAGACCCGATTCATGGTTACATGGCGCGAGGCGCTTACCAACTTCTTACCTACAGGGGCGACATGGTGGACATGTCTCTTATTGATGACGTTTGGCACAAGCATGTCTCTTCCAAGGTGTCTCTGTTGGTGTGGCGCATCCTTCGTAATCGTATACCAACTAAAGACAACATGGTGGTGTGCGATGTTATCCCTTCAACGGATATGTCGTGTCCGCTAGGTTGTGATTCCATTGAATCGGTAACACATCTGTTTCTGCATTGTACTCTTTCGGTTGATTTTTGGGCTCTTGTTTGGAACTGGTTGGGTATCTCTTTTGTTCGTGCTGGTGAGCTTCGACATCATTTTACTCAGTTCACTAGAATGGCGGGAATGCCAATTTATTCGCATTTATTCTTCAGGGTAATTTGGTTTGCCACGATTTGGGTGCTTTGGAAGGAAAGGAACAACCGAATATTTCAAAATACGGGTTCAACTTCTTTTGTGCTCATTGAAAAAGTTAAACTTCAATCTTTCCTTTGGCTGAAATCTAAGCAAGCTGCTTTTGATTACGCTTACCACAACTGGTGGAAGCATCCCATCCCGTGTATGGGTGTTATTATGTAATTTTTTGTGTTGTTTGTTTGGTGCTCTATTTTGATGTGTGCACCATAACTCTGTAAATATTTTTGGGTGTTCTTCCTTTTGCACACCTTGTGCGGGTTGTAACATTGATGGTTTCGTAATATATCTCATTTTGATTTGTTCAAAAAAAAAAGACATCATTTTTATTTCTTCCAAATTTTCATTAATTTTTTCCATAAATAACCCTCTCACCCTCTCAATAATAGAGATTCTTCCTCAAAAACACTTACAGATTTTTAAAAACATCAGAGATTCTTTTTTAAAATTAGAGACTTTATAATGGTGGCATTAATGTTTACTCCCTCCGTTTTAAAATAAGTGTCGTTTTAGCCAATTACACACAAATTAAGGAATTGAATGAAATAATCATTAGACATAACACTTTTACTAAATTGACCAAGAAAAAGACAAAAATAAAGTTACATTGAGAATTGTGCGAGAGAAAAATTAGAACATTTATTGAAGGTAAAGTTGAAAAAAAAATTAAACTTATATTAAAAATGTAAAGTAATTCATTTTGATTTTTTTTTTTAAAACGACACTTATTTTAAAACAGATGAAGTATTAACTTTTATTAATGTTACCACATGATTCGAACAATATTAAATTTATTGGCTAAACTATTTAATTATCTTATTCCGGTATCAAACAATTCTAAAAAATATGTAGGCACGTGTAGACGAGGTTTTCCCCTAAGAAAAAAATAATAATTTTTTTTTGTGTTGGAAATTGAAATTGTAAGTGCATCCACGAAAGATGAAAACATATAATTTTATTACCAAAAAAAGAAAGATGAAAGCAAATGATAAAAGAGAGTTGTTGGAAACCCAAAATTTCATCCCGTATGGTATAGCATATATTTTTATATATGTACAAGCTACAACTAAGTTTAAAGATCATGAACACTTCTTTAGTGAGTATGTATATTCAATTTGAGTATAGTTATTATAGCTAGAAAGGTGCAGATGCTATGTCCCTGAATGCTTCTAGTGATGCTTCTTGGGGGACTAGTTCCAATTCTTCACCCAAATCCATGTTACCGGATCCCATGCTAGAAGCAGCACTCACAACTGGCTGCAATCCCTGCCATTTAATCATTATTATTATTATTAGTGTCACAGTTAATTAAATTTTCACATTATGTAATTAAATACATAATATCAAACATGCACATATAAACATATTAAAGGCTTATATACATAAATATATTTTGTTATACCTTTACAAGTTGCTATTGCCTTAAAAAAAACTTGGTATTTTTTTGTTTTGTTTTAGACCTATCCCAACAAGATTAATCTCTCTAGTCAGAAATTTTCTAAACTCAAATTTAAACACGAAATCACAAATTAACTTAAAAGAAACTATGAACTAATTCAAAGGCTCTTAATTAGATATTATTCTATGAAGGCACAAAATAAAACTCTGCAGCCGAGAGTCCAAAATAAAACTATGCTGACCAACAAGACCAAATAATATGCATGTCCTCAAATCATATACCATATCGTTTTTTTACAAGAAGTGATAATTTGTAGAACTCCAAATTTCGTAGAACATAAATTCATTGGTAATTATATTCCAAAATATATAGCCAAAACTATTGCAAACATAGTAAATATATAACTAGCTACCTCGGTGAAAATTCTGGAAGCTTCTTCGAAGGTCTTTGTGTTCAATATATATATTGCTAAATTCTGTACATAAATCCATATCAACATACCATTGTTAGAAAAACCAATCCAAAAATAATACTAAGTTGATGAAAATTAAAAGAGTAATATATTAAAATTATTCTTTTAATATATATTTTGCCTCCTAAAAAATTAGAGAAAATTATTCTACATACTCACTTACCCTTGCAGATTGAATTTGGCCTATGTCAAGAGTCCTAGGCTCTCTTTCAATCGATGAAGTTCTTTGAATGGGTGGTAACCTAGCCATAGGTGCCTCCATTTTTTTTTTTTTGTATAATGAGATATATAGCTTTTTCTCTTCTCTATATAATGAAAAGCTCCTCACTTCACTGATAAATTTCTATAAATCAATCGCGGAATTGTTGCTGAATTGAAGGAAGAATGTGAATTGAATTGGGTCCTTTATGTAGTTTGGAATATTTGGTGAATTGCCTATAATATGACCCTTAGGTGATGGACCACGCAACCCGCAACGTGGTGAACCATAAAAGCTGGGTTACACGTGGCACAATAGATGAGGCACAGATGGTGACATAGTAGAAAGAGAGAGAATATAGAAAAGACCAGGGAGACTCATGCAAACGTGTTTTATATGGTTTGTATGTAAATGGAAATAAAAAGAGGTTAGTGAATTATGAACGTATTTACGTGTTGGGATAATGTTGGTAGGTACGGAGGAGGAGAGAGTAACGGTGGAATAGTCTGGGCAGGCACCGCCATTGGAATGGTCCACGTCGATCAATCTTAGGTTGTAAACGTGTACGTATGAGATATATCTCCTATCATATGGTTGATGTTGATGTAATCACCACCTTTTAAGAAAAATAATAAAGAAATTGGTATGAATATGCGATCTTCACTGCAACTAAATAATTGTTGATGGCTCAGTTTTATGGCTTGGTATTATCATATTATTTTTGGGATTCATCTAACTTATTGTTAGTGGCCAGCAGTATCTCTAACATCCATGATACTAATTTCACGTTTGAAGCTATTCTGAATCTAAGCAAAGCTTCATTTAGAAATTTTCAAAACATAGTTCTGTTAAAAGACAAACCAAAAATGATCCTCACTTAGTTAGGACATCACTATATTATGTTAGTTTTGAAGTTATGCTTATATGTTTTATTATCGAATAATAGTCATTTTTGTTCTTGAATGTGTAACCATTAACTACAATAATCTTTTAATGAATCGAAATTTTAAAATAATGTTTGATTGAGTACATTGTTAATCAAAATAGTTTTTGACACTAAAATATTTTGTTAATATTGTATTATTAGTCCTTCAATATACTTGTTTATTATCATATCAATATTTATATGTACTTGTTTATTGTCATTTTAATCCTTATAGAAAAAGAGTTATTATGAATATTAACATACTATTTTAACGTCGGGAACTATTTTGACTAACAAAATGCACAGTCAATGATTATTTTTAAAATTTTTAAACTTTTTGAAGAACTATTATGACTACTCCTTAAACATTGAGAGACAAAAAAGACATACACCCATCATATTATATTGAACTGATATTATTAATTAAATAAGTTGATTTAATAAAAACTAAGAAATTATACCTTTTTATTATTAGATCAATAAATCTTATTATTAGATCAAATATGATTTAATATAATTTATTGATGCAATGATAAAAAACAAAATTTTGTACCATGTACTATTAATCTATTTGAGTAAATTAGACAAAGCTTTGTTGATATTTCCGAAATTGGGACTTGCCCCCTGCAACATATGCTTTGTGGAAAGCTAATAACCTCTTATTAGATCTAACAATTTTCCGTTCAACCATGCATGTGGATACGTTGTGGGGTGTATACACTCAAAATTGCAGGTTATTAATCTCACCATCTACTTGTAGCGATCCCGAATGAAATCAAAGAGTAAAGCTCTATTTGGATTGATATACCAAAATTGACACAAGACTAAAACCTTGAAAGAAGTAGATTTCAAGATCCAAAGTCAACTATTAAATCAATCTCAAATGGATGCATCAACTATATTTGATTGCATGTATACATCTCTCCAAGGCAACCACAAATTGGACCTCCATGGACGGACCAAGGTTAATGTCTATGTGGGCTATGGCCCTTGTTATTTCGAGCGGAAAATTAACATTGTTAAAGAAAATAACATGCATAGAAACAAATAAAGAAAAGACTATGCATAGAAACAAAACTCATCATTTTAGTCTATAATATTAAGAAGACTACGGATTAACATAACAAAACATGACAAACTCGATGTGTTATTTTCCTTAAAAAGAAAAATCAATACGTTATTTTGTCTTCATAAGAAAAAAGAGTAACAAGATTTTCATGTATGTTGAAAATGTAAATAACGGATTTCATTGTCAAAAAGGAAAGGAAATTATGTTTACATACTTTAAAACTTTATTAAAGATAACATTTTTAAAAACTAACTTAATCGTTTACTCAGTCACTGAATGTATGTATGCTGGTTTTGTTGAATTTGCACCAAGATGTGGACAATGAACTACCAAATGAAGCACTTCTTGCACGTCACCATGTGGGATTTTTTTTCTTCTTTTTCACATGTACTTCATACTGTCATAACACGATAATATTCTATTGGGGTCCATTGTGATTCTATAGTGGTAATTAATGTCACATCAAAGTGCATGGTTGTGCGTTTGTCTCTCAAACTTTGTTTGTTATCTTTATTTTATTGCATTTTATTTCAATTGATTTCTAGATCTCTACTAGATCGAGAGGGCATCGAATCAAATCATTGATGATTGATGTTTGATTGGGGGAAGCTACTACTTGCACCCTCTTGTGAAACTATCTAAACATCGTCCCTATTAACACAATACTTAATTTCAATTTTATGAATAAAAATATTGGTTGTTTTAAAATTATAGTTAATAACATTTAAAATTATTTTCCTCTCGTAAACATTTAAATTATTTAAAGTTTTGATTAATTGAGTTCAGTAAGATGTGGAAATAGGTTAGGTCAGACTGAGTATTTTAAGGTTAAATTTGACCTACTTCAAAAACTATAGGTCTAGGTCTACCTATTACTCATCATAGGCTCGTTTTCAAGGTACAGTTTGACCTTTTTAAAGGTCAGATGAAGCCTGAAAGCCTATTTTACACTAAGGTCTATCAACACATATAAGTCTACTATTAAATAAGTCAAAACTTATGAAGACCTAAAACATACGAATAAGTTTCCTACTAAATAAAGAAATTTTACCAAGGTGGTGGTAAAGCTAGACGTTCTTTTATGCAACTTATATGCCTTTTGTGTGTCTGGGTTGTGTGGAATGAACAAAATAATCGCATGTTTAATAATGTTGTTACTCCCATTACTCGATTGTTAGACAAGGTTAAGATGTTGTCTTTAGGTTTGTTGAAAGCTAAAAAAGTTACTTTTGTTTTCGGTACTCAGCAGTGGTGGTCGAGCCCCTTAGTTTGTTTGGGCATAGGCTAATGTTGTTTGTTTGTTCTTTGTGACATTGACACTCATTGTATTTTTTAGTAGTCTTTGAGGCACACCTTGTGTTTTTGGGATTGCTATGTTTGTAGTTATAAAATTCCATTTTGCCTTGTTCAAAAAAAGATTTAATCACACGAATATACCTGCTACTAAATAATCAAATTGTACCAAGGTTTGAGTTTATGAAGAAGAAAAACTTCAATAATATCAATAATGAAAAAATATGGGAAATGTTAACGAGTGCCCTAAGGGTATTTTTTAAAGACTTTAAATAGTAAATTTTTATGGGAAATTGTGCATTCAATGCATCGGAAATTGAAGGGTTAAACATTTTCAAAGAATAATTTCTAAATTGAGAAACCTTAAAAAGTGTCTTAAGGGCACTCGTTAACAAGACTCAAAATATATTATATATAAAACGCTTAATATGCCAACCTGGTGAATTTAATAGGCTTTTTTTGTAAGCCTTAGTATGGTCTATTTGAGTAAATAAGTTTAGAAAATCTTGAGTCTGACCTTTTTATTAAACAAACTAGGCCGAACTAAGCTTTAAATATGCTAGGTTGTAGGCCAATGTCGGTCGGTCTGGTCTGTTCTCACCCCTAGGTTCAGTGAATGATTAATAATTTGTGATATCTTGTTAAACATACTCCCTCCGTTTCTTTTTAACTATTGTTTGACTACGTATTTAATGTTCCTATTTAACTGTCGTTTGGTATTGTAATGATATGATTTGTCAATCATACCATTTTTCAATTACTCTTGTCTTTTTCAATAAAACTAATTAATGCTATGTATTTAGAAAATTAAAGTTTGTTTTTTTCAAACAAAATTTGTTTTTTTAAAAGCTATGTATTTGAAAAACTAAAGTTTGTTTTTTTGAACAAAGTCAGTTTTTTGTTTTCTTCAACATTCAAATTTGTCACATGATATGAATCTAGTATTGGTTGAAACCATAATTAAAACCTTAATTTTGATTAAGGAGTTCAAAGAAAGCTAAAATTTTCTTAACTTTTGATAATTGTTTGTTATGGAAGAAAGATAAAGTGTGTGAAAAAAAATTATAGAAAGAGTAACTAACAATTGATTGTTATGAGAGAAACATATTACATTAAATTTATTGAAAAAGAATTTTTGTAAAAGAATAAGAATTTATTGGTAGATTAAACAAGAGTATGATAAGAAGAAGAAAAATGCAATAATCCACTTCTTTAATTTGGTGTTACTGTTCCAAAACAATACTTAAAAAAGAACAGAAGAAATATTTGTTAATCATTCATTAAAAAAAATTATCCAACTTGTCGAATATAACCTATGTACTCAAATTAACCAAATTGTTGATGAAATCATTGTCCCATTACTAAAAAAATAACACAGCTCTAAATTAAGAGAAAGTTAGGACAAAAAATTGTACTGAATAGCCAATGCATGAGGATTTTGAAACAAGTTACCTTGATTGCCATGATTGGGAGCTAAAGAATTACTCTCTCTGTTTCTTTTTAATTGTCATTTTTATTTGTTCTTATTTAATTGTTATTTTCAAAGTTCAATGCAACATTGAATGTTGTTTTACCAATATCATCCTTAAATACTTATTATGGAGAAAGAAACCTATGAAATGAAATATTAAATTAACAAGGTCATTATAGTAAAAGTAAAAACAATTGTATCAAAAGTAGTAATATTTATTGATTATTTTAATTTGTGTAAAATGTCAAAAAATGACAATTAAAAAGGAACGGAGGTAGTAGATTGCACTGAGTAGGTCAATAGATTTGAATATGGTACATGATACTCAAAAACATTCTTACTCAAACTTGTCCTCTCGTGGATAACAACCATCATGGTAGGGTACCGGAGTACTTTTATATGTTATCTGCATTTAAACTAAAATAAATTATAATGAATAATATAATATATTTGTATTTTTACAGAGAAAAATCTATATGTTATGATTGTGACTTATTAAAAAATCACTCAAATGTATTTAAATCTAAATATATAAAAAATGAGTAAATGATCATGTTAGTCTTTGATTCTGCACTTTGTTGTTACAAAGGTTATTCATTTACTCAAGATTAAATACAAGTAGTTCCTAAATGCGCACTTTCATTTAGTCTATGACATTAAAAACTCCCTCTCAATCAACTAGGTGGCAAATGTTTTGTGTTGCGTGTATTAGGTGTCACATGGACTAAAGTGAAAGTAGAAAATGATCAATTTGGTCTCTGTATCGAAAATCGATATCCTCATATTGAATCTTAAATCCTTAAATCCCGAATTAAATCCTCAAATCTTTAAATCTCATATAATTTTCTCTTTTGTTCAAAATCAAATCTTCTATTAAACATCAAAATCGAATTACCTGATGATGAGTGTTGGTGCAAACTCGTTTGAACGAAGTGTTGCTCATTCGTCAAGAATTGAATCATCTTGTTCAATTAAGTTGTTCTGAGCATATAGAATAAAAAAACATAAAACATTAAAATGGTCATTAATGTCCCTATACATACTTACTATTAGTTAGGTCTCTAACAGTAAACTCTCGTGATCACTAAGGTTCTTTTTTTGTTTTTTGGTAATATGGTCACTAAGGTTCTTGGCAAACCATAAGTATTATGTTTGCCAACACACCTATTTTGAATAATTTTTTCCAAACATTTTAAGAACGTTATAAAAAACTATTTTTTTAACTGGTAATGAATTCTTGTAAAAAAAAAAAACCAGTAATGAATTAAAAACGCATTTTTTAGACACCAAAATTTCAATATAACAATATTGAAAATTTAGACCTAAACCTTTTTGCGGGAAAAAAATCTATAATGTCCTTAATAAGTCTATAAAAAATCATTAAATTTTTTTAAATTTAAACATAATTAAACCAAATTTAATTTTTTTTCAAGAACTAAAGGGATGTGCTGAAGAAATTTATAGGTTTACAACATGTCAGTTTTTTTATAAGGACTAAACGTAAAATTGACTATTTATAAGGATCAAAATTATTTTATGGACCAAACATTAGTATTAACCAATTTACGTACACTATATAGGCTTAGCTATCATATTGAATTTACAAAGTTAAAATATGCCTGCAACTGCTTAGATTTAGATGTCATGTCATATTGAATTTACAAAGTTCAAATATGCCTGCTTTAACTATCCAACTTTTACCTGAATTTAAAATAAGGAAAAACACCGTTAATTTATCAACAAAATATTTATTTTGGTATTTTCTTGAACCTCTAAAAATAACATCATTTCAAGATACTATAGGAAAAAAATATTTTTTGAAGAAACTAAGAAAAATTTATTAAATCAACAGACAACTCCTCAAGCATAAAGAGTGTTTAAGAGAGCTGCCAAGTAACAGTTACAAAAATGTTAAGCCACAGACAACCAAAAAGACAACAAAAAAAGACACAACCTATTACACAATCGCTTTAAGGCAACTAAGAGGATTCTGCCTCCGTACCGAGTAGTCAAAGTCAAACATTACGTAGTATGATTTCAACCACCAATACGTTTGAAGTTTAACCTTTTCAGTCAGAATCTCAAGTTGATCCGACTTATTGTGGAATATCCTTCTCTTGCGATCTTTCCAAATAACAAAAAGAGCGGAAGTCCAAATAGTAGTAAACGCAATCCTAGAGTTTTTGGAAAATCCTCCAAGACCACAAAACTGACGAGCATGAATAAGAATGTCTCCATGAAGAGCCACCCATAAACATCGACTGAACAAATGATTATGGTCTTCAGATTCCCACACAGGGCCACACAAGGAAGCTGAATAGCATCAATAACTCCTCTCCTTTAAGTCTATTTAAAAATAGGCGCCATATAAAGATAAACAAATTGTCCAAACAAGGTTCTAAAGGGACAACATGCATGCAAAACACCCAACAGTAATAGTAACGTGACAAACATTTGATTCTAAATCATTGATTTTGATCTTGTAAACAAAAAAATCATTGATTTTTATAATGTTAACGTGAACCACCAAGAGCGTGTTTATTCACAATTTTCTCAGACGATTATCAAAGGCAAAGCAACACAAGTCTAAAGTCACGATAATACTTCGGTATTTATAGGTACTAAATATATATAAAGTCAACCCAATTCAGACAACGAGTTTTTCTCCAAAAGAGCCAATGACTGAATCACCTCCTAGCCAGCACAACAGCAACAGAGCTCTCTGAAAATATAATGCCGAAAGACCCATAAATTTATTTATTTCGACTCCAACTTTCAGGTTGGGTCTGCCAGAACGTATCAGAGTCTAGATCAATCAACTCCATGAAATCAAAGTCGTCATGCCCCGCAACATTGCCCGTAGAAGCCAGTCCGTATGTGCTAAAGTCCGCATTCTGGCCAACAGATCCCAATTCAGCCGAGCAATCCACGTCTTCCAAGCCATCAAAAAAGTCAGTTAAAAGTGCACCTTCAGCAATGTTTTCCTGACACCAATAATAATGTCAACACTCAGTTATCCTTCAAGAAATCAAGGACTATATA
>Ga0099826_10003346_pt1 | contig 10837 bp, 6 predicted proteins | sample Mtrugardesep15_FD_76830 | JGI IMG/M metagenome (GOLD analysis project Ga0099826, IMG submission 76830) | Root nodule microbial communities of legume samples collected from California, USA - M. trunc garden sep15 | ecosystem: Host-associated > Plants > Roots > Nodule | place: USA: California...
ATAGTAATCTTCTTCTGTGACTTTTGTAGATGATGGACCAAAAAACATGCCACCCCATTGTGGAAAATAGATTAAGAATAATGGTAAGGTGCATATTATGATCATGGCTCCCATTAGAGTTATTCCTCTTTCTTTTGAAAATTTTGATCCTTTGAAGAAAATTAGTTGGGTTAGAACTGCTCCTACGTTTCCTCCTCCTCCTGTCATTCCTGATATGACTCCTAAGGACCTGAATTTGATGCATATGTTAATGAAAAAATATTAGAATTAAGAACAAAATAGTATTGATATTTCATATAGTGATGTGAACTTCTTTATTATAAATTTGACCATGTTACAAGTTTGGTTTATGCAAGCGTATATATGGTGCATTGAATATATTTATTGTCAGAAAGGCTAGAAGTGGGAGCATTCTAAGATTAGAGATTGTATTGGAATTTATCATTAGCTTTGGTATCATTTGTAGGTGAACATTTTGCTTTTAAGAGTGACTTTAAGGTAACTAATTAACCTAAATATCGTCAAATCATGTATTATGACAAATAAAGTACTCCCTTTCGCTAGATTATAAGAAACAAAATCATAATTCATGAAGACCGAGAAAATATGGTGTGATATAAATAAGTCGTTGATGTTTGACTCTCTTAACTATTTGGTATGTTTGATCTTTAGTTGGTGCGTATAGAAAAAAAATAAAGTGACCGTTTTCTTAAATAACTTCTAAAAATCTAGTCTTGTAGCTATGTGCGAGGATTCATTGACCACCATTTATAATTTGTTTGGATAAAACTTGTTTTTCTTTCATTTCTCAAATACCAACTAAGTCTCCAATTTAGTCTCATAAGGATGATTTTGCTACTAACATGAAATAGGATAGTTTCTAACAAATTAAGCCATTAAATTTGGAGTTATTTTGTTTATTAATGTGGTTAATCTCATTTTCAAGGTGGACCATTGATAATGTAATGAGCACTTCGAATTTACACTTTTAGAAAAAATATTTTATGAAGGGGTAAACATCTATTGATTGAACTAAATATTGATTGAATGGAAACTTGATATGTAATAACAAATCCTTATATGATCAAAGAATATTAAAAACCATATGATAAATATGTTTAAATACATGACGACCAATTTATCGAACTTAGTGTTGTGAGTTTTAATTAATTGAATCTAAAGTTTAAATTTTGACTGAAACATTCTTTTGCCACACTTTACATTACATAGATATCAATTTTTGTTATCGTAGAATCAAACACAATTATTGAATTAAAAGAATGAAAAATGTATGGAAAACATACCTTCTTGAGACAAAAGGAACAATTCCAAAAGTCATTCCACAAGCAGCTTGAACAAAAACAGAAAATATGAGCATAACAACAACAGACACACTCAAAGATCCAACAAGTCCTAAGATCACACAAAAAACACCAGCCAATGTTTGACAAATCCACAAACACCATAATCTACCCCTCATTCCAAATCTCTTAGCCATTAAATCAGATAATAAACCACCTCCAGGTCTTGAAAAAACATTAGCCAAACCAAAACTTGCAGCAATGATTCCGGCAGTGTGAAGTTTAAGGTTAAACTTGTCATAAAAATATTCAGCTATGATATTGTCAATGGTCAACTCCACACCAAAACAATAACCATAAGTCAAAGCTAATATCCACCCTCTATAATTTAACACACCATGGTAAATTACTTTTGAAACTTCATCTTTTTCTTTTTCACCTGATTTCTTTAAACCATGAAAATTACCATCTGGTAAATCTTGACCAAATATTAAAATTGAAAATGCTGTCATAGATTGCAAAAATGCAGGGATGAAAAATGCAATTCTCCATGCAGTGAATTTTGTTGAACCAAAATCTTGTATTAGGGAAAACACAAGTGGCATGATGAGTTGTGTTGCTCCTCCACCAAGGTTACCCCACCCACCTGAGAAACCATTGTTTAAGCAAAATAAATAAATAAATAAAATTTGAATATCCTTTTAAATATAGGAAAATGATATTTCCAACAAAGGATATGCCTAACGAATTTTTCTCAACACAGCTGATAAGTTTTAATCGCATGATTTATTTGTTTATTTCTTATTTTTCAGCCTTATCTGCGTGTATCGTGTCGAGTAATGAATTGTGATTGACTACTCTGAAGAAATAGTGATACTATCTTTCTGGAGATACATGACTGCTCTTAAATATATTCTTCCATTGTTTTTAGTTCCGGTAAAAATATCATTTTTATATTATTAGTCTTTAAATATTTTCTTTTTTTTTCTTTTTTAGACTTGTTGTTTAGATTTTTCCTGCCTAAAATTTATTCATATTAAAATTGGTCTTCATGATATTTACTTAATTAAATATTATATTTATTACTCGAATAAATTTGACAGCGATTAAAATAAAACAATAATGATAAAAAATCAAAAAGATATATTTAGGGACTAAAAACAAAAGAAAAAACACATTTAAACTAAAAAAAAGTTAAAGAATTAATGTAAAAATAATTTATTTAAACTTCAAAAAATTTAAATATAAAAAAATATTAAAACTAAAAAAAAGTACCTGAAAAACCATTTGCTCTTCCAACAACAGTAGTAGAAAACATAGAACTCATCCAAAACTGAGTAGAAACAAAAGTGGCTAAAGAAAATCCAGTAAAGAACCTCACAAGAAGAAAACCAGTAGGAGAATTGATAATAGAAGTGAAATAAACAGCAGGTGAAGTCAATAGAATCAAAGCAGCAGAAGCAAGACGAGGACCAACCATATCACAAGCTGTTCCCATTGCAATTCTTGCAAAAACAGCACCAGAAACAGAAGCAACACCAGCATTTCCTATATCCGTGGCTGTTAGGTTAAGGTTGTCACGGATTATAGGAACAAGTGGTGCTGCTGCAAAGCTAGAAACAAAACATGCAAAGAATGAGAACCATGATAGATGGAATGCTAGCATGTGAGGTTTTGCTATTGAGTGGATTTTGAATATGGTTGATTTGTTTTCTGAATCTACGGGGAGGGAGAATTTTTGTTGTTGTTGTTGAGGTTGATTGGTTGATGGTGTTGGATGTTCTATGTTCATGATTGTGTTTCTTTGATTGGATTGGACTATGGGAGTATTGAGGTAATGTGTTAGAATTTTAATGTGTATTTGACATCAAGATTTTGTGCACAAAGCCAACTACTTTGTTTGACTTTTAGCTTAAAAGTGAATGAGAAATGAAGCACGTTGCTTTGATGTATATATAAGGCAATGGAGAAATATTTAGTTGATTTGGGTGAATTTGAAATTTACTAGCCCAAAAAGTTAAACCAAGTTTATTCCGATGGACTGTAGTGAACTTAATAAACTCAGATAAATCTGCAGGGCATCTTTAACAAGTTTTTTTTTAATCTTTTTTCATCCAACTTTTTTGTCTTATTTTGCTCATGTAAGTTTTTCATTTTATAATTGAGTTAAAATTTTGTATTATTCTTGCATTTATTGTATTACTTAAGTATATATGTCATTAATATGAGTTTATGAGTCGAGTTTACGAATCGATTCAATATTATTTTAATATTATGGGAATTTTTTGTCTCCATAATATTTTCGGTTGGCGGTTTTAGTTGTTGTAGAAAATGTGGCGTGAGTTAGAAAGTGGGAGGATTCATAAATACATTGTCTTAATTTATTTTTTTATTAAGATGTAGTGTCTAGCTCAATTTTGTGGTTACTCTTGACCCAACATTATGGAGACTAAAAGTCGAAGAAAGTTTTAGAAAATCCGAAAACGAAATTTAATTTTTTTTTTTAGAAGAGGCACGAAATTTAAAATTTATGACAAATAAACTCATATTTAACCTTTAATATTATAAAACTCTCTCTAAGATTCTTTTAATAGGATCCTAACTAATTTCTGAAGTTCAAAATAATGGCCAACACATTAAAATAATATTTGATTATTAAGAAATCTCAATTACGAGGTTATACCACACTATTTTTCCTATGATTGCGTGCTAAGATACTTGAATATTCTCTTGTGGAATAAACAAAGAGTGATGGACTATGCAGATAGCTAAGTAAAAGATAAGAAAATGGCTATTTGTATTTTCAAGGTTGGCAGGATGCAAAACGTTCATAAATTTATTGGTTTAGAAAGTGAGACTTGGAGAATAGTGTGTCTAATAGATGACTTTTCATTGGTAAGAAAGGCACATTTAGAAGGTAAAACACTCTTCCTAACGCCAAGTCTCATTCTTTTAACTTTGTTTTTGATGTGGGAAGAATGAATGGTGTTAAATATCAAATCCAAAAAGATAGGGACTTGCTGGAATGAAGCAAATGTTCAAATTTTGATTTTTGACTTCTAGTTGTGTATCTATCAATCGATCAACATGCATTAATGACAAGGAGTTGGTTTAAAGATAAATCATCACCAACAAGTAACAAGTTGAGCATGCATTGACTTTGGAGAGTTTTACATGACAATGAAACTTGGGAAGACTTCTTATGCGTGCATGTTTGATATTATTATGATGAGTTTGTCGAAATTATGGTAATTTACGTGATTTTAGAAAATTCATTGTGATATTTAATATTTACTTTATCGAAGATTGTTTTTAGATTCTTTGCTTGGAATCTAAGTGGTTTTGTCGGAAAATAATACTGAATATAAGCGTATTAACAGAAACAAACATAAATCGAACTTTACTTAATAGAGAAATGTATTTTTGATACAAAATTTGACATCAATTACACCGAACATTTGTATGCTTTATAAATTTTATATTGTTTTTTCTTTATCGTTAAATCCGACATTTACATTCATTTGTATACAATGTGAGACGAGAATATATGTATCTAAATAACAAAGTTGTAACTAGAAGTGATGTGGCAAATTAACCACCATTTGAAGGAAGAAATATTCACATTAGTGTCAACTCTTTTGAACACCGTCTAATAGGACAAGACTTACTCGTTTATAGAATAAAAAATAATCACTACTCTTACTATGGACTCATTTGGTCTATAAGTCAATTTTATGAATTTATTTTATCTAATTCATTGAGGTAAAAACTAACTAAATAACATCTCATATATTTTTCCTTAAAAAGAAAATCTCATATATTTGTATGTCCTATTTAAAATATTTGTTTGTTTTAAATAAATTTTTATTTTAGAAAGACTTTAGTTATTGATTTTCTTACCATGCATATATTTTTAAATACATAATATGAGACGAATTAATGAGCTAGTATATATGTTTTTTTTTGTTACAGCTAGTATATATGTTATGAAGAGTGGTTATGTTCTTCTGTTCATTGAAAAAGTAAATAAGAAGCATCGGATACATCTTATCAAAAAATTTAATTGCGTTTTCATATTCACATTTTTTTTTTTATAGTCTAAAACATTTCCACTCAAATCATATCAATGTCAAACAAATTCAATCATTTTTTATTTTTTTTAAAAGTAAATGCTACTAAAAAACTTGTACTAGTTTAATATAGGTTTTTGTAATTCACTTTGATCCCGCAATTGTTTTAAATTGTTCATAAGCTTTTAACTTTAAATATTTAAGTTGGAACAACATATGATTCACATAGATCTTATTCATTTTTTAAAATTTTAACTCTTTAATCTTATTAAAACAAATATGTATCTCTTTTAGTAGTACATTTTTCTTACCAATATTTCCTACTTGAGTTTTTTTTTTCCTTAACAAATTCTACTATATTGCTTTTCTTTTGTCATTCAGGAATCTTGGAATCGCATTTATTGACTTTGTATGATTCCATTTCTGCATAATTAATTAAGTTGACTTCGTATGAGATTCCCTTTCATCATACCTAAGCATTTCTTATTTTGTACGGTATTAATGAAATGACAATCGTGTCCTGAATGATACTTCTCATTACATCTCGTTACTTGGTAGCACTTTATATTTTCTTTTTTGAGTTTTTCTATTGCCCTATGTTAAGAAGTTTAAAGAAAAAAATTATTGAAATTTGTATATTTTATGTTAAATATGTATCTTTTTAATAAATAATTATTGTTTTTTAATAAAAACAAAAATTTACTTTTAGTTGATTTAACATGAACATTAAGTAAATACGTAAAAGTATTTTTAGAATAGCAATATTTTATTTTGAAAAAGCAAAAATAAAATATATTACTCAAACCAATTAAGTTCTATTAGCATAATGTGTGCCAAAAACATACTTAAAAAACGTTTACAATACAAGGTACCAACCTGAAAACAAAATAAAGACAAGAAAAGAAACAAACTAAGATATTATATTCAAACTGAAGTTTAATTTTAGGGTTAATACATCTTTTGGTCCCTGTAATATGAGCGAATTCTGGTTTTAGTCCCTGTAAAAAAAAGTTTAGATTCTGTCCCTATCATTTGAGATTCTTCCACTTGGTCCCTCACTAAAACTTGTCAGCACAATTTGCTAACGTGTCTAGCTGATTGTGTAATTATTATTTTTTTTCATTTTTTAAATTGGAATCAGGTGCCATTTGAATTAAATTGAATTTTGATTTAAAAATTAAATAAAAACTAAAATCTTTAAAAAACAGAAAAAACAAATTAAAAACAACATAAAACAAAAAACAAATTTGTTTATCTTTTCTTTATCAGAATTGCTTGCTTTGCGGTGTGTTATTCACCTCAAACTCATATCTCCCCCGTTCCTTCACCTTCATATTCGACCATAACCATTCAAAACCCCTTGTCTCTTCTCCCTTGCCTTCCTCCACCAACATTATCATCTCTCACGCCTTCCTCCCCCTTCATCTTTGAATTCAATTTTTTCTGATGGGTGATTATCATCTCTCGATTTTTTCTCTCCCAATTCCAGATCTGATGATTTTTCTAAAGATTTCGTTTTCATTTCTGTTTTAGGGTTAACTGCAGGTCTGAAAACGGATGGGTGTTGGAATTCGATTTTTTCTCTCCCAATTTCAGATCTGGAAAACCCGTCATCCTTAAACTCACTCTTTTCCATTTTTTCTTTAAAGTTTAGTTTTTTTGGGTTATGGGTTTTGTTTTGGAGATGAAGATTTGTGTGGGAAAGAGAAAGATTGAAACATCACCGAAGAAAATGAGGGAGAAAAAATGAAAGAGAAAGGTTTTCTTGATAGAGGAATTAATTGTGGGTTGAGATTTGTTTGATTTGGAATAAAGAGATGAAATTTGAGAATATGTAGTGTTGAATTTGTTTTTCTGGTTTTTTGGGTGTTTATGAGTTTGAGTTTAAGATGATGAAGATTCATGAGTTTGGGTTTGAATGGAAGAATAATATGAAGAAGAAGATGAAAAACCTTGATGAATGATTTTACTTGGATGATTTGATTTTAAAGATTTTAGTTTTTATTTAATCTTTTAATAAAAAAAATCAATTTAATCCAAGTGGCATGTGATTCCAATGAAAAAAATGAAAAAAAAATAATTACACAGTCAACTAGACACGTCAGCAAATTCTGCTGACAAGTTTTAGTGAGGGACCAAAAGTGGAAGAATCTCAAATGATAGGAACAGAATCTAAACTTTTTTTTACAGGAACTAAAAGCGGAATTTGCTCATATTACAGGGACCAAAAGTGGTATTAACCCTTAATTTTATCACATAACCTTTGTCGATTTGTCTCCTTTTGCTGAAAAATATGTTTGTTTCTTTCTTTGCAAATGACGTATACACAAGAGAGTCAAATAATGCTCAGAGTCATATGAGCTTGCATAGAAAAACCACTTAAATAACAAAAACCACTTAAATAACCAAAATGCAAAAGATGATCTGAAAAGAATCCTGAATGAATCGTAACATAACCAATCCAATTTGAAATCATGGGCCAAGTTCTGCCAAAATAATCACACCTGACAAATAAGTTGGTCCACAACTTCATTCATTCCGCATCCCCCCGTACATTGTTGATCATTATTCTGAATCCCATCTCTTATGAGCAAATTATCCTTAGTCAGAATATGATTGAGAAGTAGGCGCCAAACAAATAAATTGACTCTGAAGAGAACCGTTTTATCTCAAACAATGTTTGGATTAACTATTTGAATATCATGATATTTACCAAAATAAAATTTAAAAAAATTGATAAGCACCACTAACTGAATAACATTTGGACAAATGCAACTGTCACACCCATATATATCTTACAAAGCATCCTCCAAATCAATAAAAAATTAACATGTCACTACACTCCCTCGCCCGATCTTCCTCCCATGTCATCAACCTCCTTCTTCAATTCCACACCTCTCTATTCATACCCCAACCTAAAAAAAATTCATCTTTGAAATTGTCACTAATTTATTTTTAACTAAATCATACAACCTTCTGAATCAAACATTTAACATATCGCATTCCAAGCATGCGTTACCCCAAAAAATTGTAGAGGAATCATCACCCACTTTATGGCCTATGTTATCATCTAACCAAGTTCCCATGCAAAAAACACAATTAAAATTTATGCATAGAATTAGCAGCATTAAATGTGCATAGAATTATTAATTTTTATTCTTATTTTTCTTAAAAAAAAACTTTTATTCTTATTTAAGCCCGACAACTTTAGGCACCTGTTTGCTTTTACTATAAAGTTTTACCAGAATACTTGTTAAAAAAATTAAAATTAAAATATTCTCTTAAGAAATCGTGAAAAATGTATATTTATCTTATTAAATGTTTTAAAAAAATTGTTTTTAATATAAAGTTTATACTATTTTTTTTTTAAGGCATTTGTTAGCTAAACTCTAATTGAGTTTAGAGTAGCCTTTTCAAAGTAATTACAACCAAGAACTTGCATAGTTGCATGTTTGAGGAGTGTGATTCACGAAAGGGGAAAAAAAAACAATTGACGTCATTGACATTTGAAAACAATAATAAAAAGTTTATAAGGAAATGACAAATAAAAAGAAATATTATTTTTTAAAATGTCGATATAATTATAAAAGGGGACTTGATAATAGGTGTCGCTAAGGACATTTGTTAAGGATTAAAATGTTGTTTTTATGTAGAAAATGTTATTTTTTGATGTTTCAATGTGTTGAATACACAATTCTTAAGATAAAAAATTTATTTTAAACTTATTATCAATTGCTCTAAGGACGCTTCTTAGCATTTCTCTTATAAAAGAACTAACAAAATACTTTTTATTTTACCTAAGAGCTCTTAGATGGTAAAAATTCTCTTCCAAATGAACTAGAGATTCTGGATTCAAATTCAGTCCTAAGAATAGAGCATTGTTAATATTTTGAAAGGAAAGTTTTGATACTCATTGCGGTTTCATCTGATTTAAAATATTAGTCTATACATTTGTGCGTAAATAGTACCGGTTCAATAGTAACTTCTTATTTTAAACGTCACAATGATAAGATTTAAGCAAACAAAACACACGCTAAACACACTATAATTACTCGTAACGAGGGTTCAAAAGTTGCAATGATAGAGTTTTCTATTTTTTTTTTACCACTAGTGTTTTGAATTACTATTACAGTTGACATTCGAAATTGTAGACATGTGCTCAAGTATTATTATTAAGCAAGGTTTTCCTTTTTATTATAAATAATTTTTATTTGCTTCTGATTCCTGTGATGGGAATTTTTTATTCGATTTAGAATCAAGGAAGATGCTGCCCCGTTGTTAGATTCCTCCTAAATTCTCCTCAGCAGCCAATTCTTATTCTTATTTCTTATATTAGAATGTATTTTTCTCTTCAACGTGATGCTGATCAGACGTAAGCAAGAAAACGAGGAAATAATAAATTAGCTAGTGACGTGCATTACAAAGTTACTTAGGAATTGTTCTCACAATCACACAACCTTAGCTAATTATTTTCAAAGGGCTTAGATAACTTTTTTATAATGAGAATAACCTTGGTTTATTAAATTAAATACGGTTGTATTATAGAAGATCATGTGCAGCTGAATTAAGGATTGTTTTATGAGAATGAAGCGTAAAATGGAAAGAGAGAAAACAAGGAAGACAATACCAAAATAATACAATAGATTCGGAAATTGAAGAAGATGTTGGTTATTTTTTCTCTCTCTATTTTCAAGCATGAAGATCATCAAATAATTTCATTAACAATCAAAGAAATAATACAATATACAATATAGAACATGATAAAATCCTTCAAATAAAAAAAACATGATAAAAATCTACAACTCATATGATAAAAAAAATGTAGAGACCTTTGATATACTGAGAATCAAGTTTAAACTTACAATTTCTAACTTTCTTGTATTTTTTGTGTGTAATTTTTGTCGTTAGACTCTTTAAAAAACCTTAGGTGGTGGCTAACTAGTCATAAAACGAGGTGCTCGTTGATAACTGTTACATATAAGAGTTATATAATCCTTTATGGTTGAGGGGTACAAGTCTAAATGATTAATAATTATGAAAATGTGTTAGTTTCTACCGTTGTTTCCAAAATTCAAGAATAAATCAAATGATATCACAAATGTATTTAGACACCATATCCAAATGATGCACTCCAAATCATCTTCTCTGTAACCCAGTAATCATGTTTTATTCATAACAAATTTGCTTAAATATTCACTTTCCTTGACTTCTATGTAAATGATGGTGCAAATACATTATAATACATATATTCTTTTAGTTTTCTTCCTTTCTTAGCTTGAATTATGATCTGTGATCATTATAACAGCAATTGAATGGCCAAGGACATTGTAAGGTGTTAGGTGGGTAAAAAGTGGGAGGCTGTTATTTGACATATGCTAATTGCTAAGGTGGGTAAAAAATAACATTTTTCAGAAGTGTAGACGGTATATTTTGTTTGCAAATTTACTTCTAGATGATGTAAAATTG
>Ga0099826_10003347_pt1 | contig 10837 bp, 15 predicted proteins | sample Mtrugardesep15_FD_76830 | JGI IMG/M metagenome (GOLD analysis project Ga0099826, IMG submission 76830) | Root nodule microbial communities of legume samples collected from California, USA - M. trunc garden sep15 | ecosystem: Host-associated > Plants > Roots > Nodule | place: USA: California...
TACTTGTACTACACTAGCTAAGTTGTACTACACAATAGTAGAAAGTACAATAGTGATGTTACTTGCATTGCAAGTTATTATCCTTATCTAATTGTTTATTGTGTGATACTGTGCTAATTAACAACTGATGTATGATCATTTTGAATATTAAAAACTTTGTAAGCAAAAAAGATTTATGAATAATTTAGTATTGCTCGACTTAGTGCACATATTGTATGTGTATTGATCATAACAAGAATTTCCCATGAAGATCAACTTATAATGTTAGCTTCATTATACTCAGCATCTTTTAGAATGAATCAAAACAAAATAGCTTACCAATGTTTCATCAGTGGATTTCGAATCCAAAACTGCTTTATAACCTTTGTATATTGAATCATCACATGATTTTATATCACCAGAAACTTCAATTTCTCCATTAAAATATTCACCGACACAAGCTGCACGAATTCACACAATACAATAAAATGTTGTTATACAAAGCAAAACCTTTGATACTATGTGTTATAATTTTATTTTTTTGAAGAGGACTATGTGTTATGGATTTGGCATACCTTCAATAGATTTGGCAAGACCTTCAAGTTTGAAAGCTGTGGAATGACGTAGATCTTCCCCTGACCAATTTGGAAATACTAAAAGACTCATGAAAAGACAAATGGCACAGCCAATGGCTATGGTATAGAAGCGGTCACGTGCCATCTTCACGACATTATCAACTCGGTAACTTGAAACAATTAACAAATTGAATGTCAAGAGAAATATAGCCACACCATAATCGTAATTCTTCTTTATATAGGGAATGAACCTCATATAAGTGGCTGCAGATCCTTCCAAACACAACAATTAAGACAAAAAAAAAGTTATTTTGGTTACAGTTGCAGTTGCGTTGAGTGTATTTTTATACATTGTTCGCATTTGATGTTAAATTTGCGATGTTGAAATAACATTAGGCATAGATATATACCTATTATAAAAACTGCAACTGCAATGAAAACAGCTTGAAGGATCTGACCAGATTCATTTCCAACATAATCAAGAAAAAATGACAATAACCCTGCTAATAATGTCCCCAATCCTCTATTCAGCCCTTTGTATAAAGTTGCTCCTGCCATCAGAAGAAATTAAAATTAAACTCATCCATATATTATCTATCTGTTACCATACTTTTAATATCTATCATAACTTTGAATTGCGTTCTCCGTCTAAAATTGTGGCCGCAACATTAAAGGTTTTGAAACCTTCGACTATAAGCAACCGTAATTGCAGCTGCATCAGTCACATTTATTTGTATTTTTCTACAACATCAATGATGACAAAGTACAAAACAAGACCATTTGAGTTTAGGTAGGAACTGATATATACCTGCAGTGAATTCAAACACCACGACGACGGTCATGACAGCCCAAATAGCATTTTGGCCAATCCCTTTAAAGAGTGGCTCCAACAGAAAAAGCAATGATACAAGGGTAAGAGATAAACCAACTTTGAATGCATGGATCACCCTTCTTGGGTCATCATGTCCCACCTTCCATGTAGTCTTCCAAGCTAAACACGGAAACCTTTTAAGCCTCTCACCAAAAACATGCATACGTTTCTTCCATTTCTCAAGCCTTTTGACACTCTCATTCCTAGCCATTGCCATTTCTAGGCCATCATGAACTTTAGGAATCATTTCTTATAAAAGGGCCAGGTCTTATTATAGTGATGATAGTGTAAGTAGCAAATAAATGTTTTAAACAAATAGTAATTTCTAGATATAGGATGTTGAGATCTCCAACCTTCTACAAGAGAGGTGAACTTTATATGGCGCTTTATAGGGAGACAAGCTAAATGATACATATCAAAATTTTGTTGCATAGCCTCTCCACTGCCTCCACCACCCTAGTATGCTAGTTTCTCCATTGCGCCGCCCTATTATTGATTTTAAGCCAATAAAACTACTATGTTTGGCAATTAGACTGTATAAGTTTCTATTTTAGGCAGAATGGAAGCAACAATTTAGAGAAAGAGAACTCTGCATTTAATTGCAGTAGTAGTAAGTAAATAGCAAGTACACCCTTCGGTCACTATTATAAGCAAAAATCAACAATTTAGATTCATTCATTAAATGATGTATGTGGTCTATAATAAAGACCATATACATCATTAATTGAATGAACCTAAAAAGTAGATTTTTGTGTATAATAGTGACCGGAGGGTGTATTAAATTGACATAGCAAAATATCAGTAAGCTATAGTAGTTAACTTGAAGACCCATTTGAACCATAGACCTAGAGAGGGGAGAAGCCAACTTATTCAGACCTTTATTATCACAACAAGCAATTAAACTAGAACATTCCATAACAGGTTGAGTCATCAACAAGCAAACAAGCTGGATGCATTGTTAATACTCACATGTTTATTATACAAAACACTTAAGAGTGCTTCTAGTAACACTACCAAACTCACAGCCACAAAAGACTACCACTACAGAAGACACAACCTCAGTTATCCCATACTTTTTACTAGTGAAATAAAATACTCAGCTAAAGGTGATCCTACAACAATTGAATTTTGGTGAAGTGTATCCTTCACAACATGGTTTCAAATTTCCGCATCCGTAATTGTGGCCGCAATATTGGTGTTACCATGTCCTCTGGAACGGCATCGCACCACATTGCAGTGTGATTTTCAATCACATGTACGACCGCATCAGGCGATTTCAGTCATGTCTTACTTTTAGCAGTCTATCAACTGTGTATTTCAAACACCTCCAAATCAATATTTACGAGCAAACTGAGACTCTACTATGATGGATAAATAGTGAGTGTAGTGGCACGGTGGTGCCACTTTACATAGTTTGTGAAAATTAAAAATTATTTCAACCGCAACCGTAATTTAAAACCATGCTTCAAAATGACATTCAAAATAATCAACTCAAGAAGCAGTACCTATACAAAGAGCTCCAATTGTACTCATCAAATCATACCATGTTTCTTCAACAAAATTTTCAATTTCTTCTCTATCACTTGACCATATAACCAGCTAGTACAAAAAATTTGTGAGAAGGAAGGAATACTAAGGATTTCAAAGAATTGTTATATGTGTAAATGTAACCATGAAACATAACCTGAGACTCAACAAAAAGCTTGAGTTTCCTTGGATTGTTTTCAATGCAAGTGATCTGTCACCTTTGAAACTCTACTCCACAGTTATTTTTTCATAAAACTAACGCCTCTCCGAAAAGCCTTGGATTGAAGGTTTTAGTCGTAAACAATAAACATAGCTTCCACGTGCTGCCACGAGTGTGCAAACTCGCCTTACAATAAAAGTATATGTAAACATGCAAGATAATTTATATATTTCAGATGCAAGGTTTAACATGTATACTATAAATAAACGAAAAATTCTAGGTCACATTCCACATGTTAAACTTTTCAACTTTAGTAATCAGTTTATCCTACAAACGGCCCAATTTCAATGAGTGACGGATTTTGGATCGAAGAACATACACCTAATGGCCATTAGACGTTGCATTGTCGCGACTCCCAAAATGACACCCTTAAAAGACACTGACATATTTCTCTGACCAGCGATAGTTTACAGGTTCCATATCCTTGGTTCATGCAATGTGATGCTGGGTCTGATTGATATCTATCAAGGTTATGTTAGATTGTGGAACCCTTGTATTATATTGGAATCAAAAAAATCTCCAACCTATGATTGTTTTGATAAATGAATTGTCTTATGTCATGGATTTGACTATGACCATGTTAATGACAAATACAAGGTTAGGTGCTCCTAGTTGTGTGTCATGCTAGTAATATAAGTGAATATTTGACCAGAATGATACTTTTTGTCAAAATTCTTGGACAACTATTCATAATTTCCCCTGTCATCCCACCATGCGGGCATGGAAATTTGTGAATGGCACTCTGAATTCGGTAATATTTAAACGTTGCGTTAGTTCTAATCAAAGTGTGATTCTTTCCTTTAATCTTGAAAGGGAGACTTATAAGAAAGTATTGCCGCCTGAACATGAATGTGTCAACTGTCAAGGTCTGCAATATGAAGGAGCGAGGTTGTGTACTGATTTTGATTCAGAGTTAATGTAGAGCCTTTAGCTCACCTTTATAATTCAATAAAATACAGTTTCTTTATATTGATTTTACGGCTTCCGTCATATCAAAATAATGGTAAACACACGTTTGTGGAGTCTTCCACGTTTTGCTTATATTACTTTTTAGCTACTTCTATCTGTGAATTTTGTTGAGACTCTCCTTACACAGGGATTTAATATATCTAGTTTTGCATTTTGTAACTACAATTGGTTTGACATTTGGGTTGTAATTTTATATTGCTGCTATTATTGACTACATACTGGTTTACATTAGTATATTGCTATCAAACATATGGTTTGGTATTTGGTTTGCACAGTTAATTGATGTGTAGAGTTTGGGCTCAACATTTGGAAAGAGAGTTAGATTATGTTCTTGTATCAGTCACATTTTTATGCAACTGTAGTTGCATCAGTCAAGTTCTTCATTTGTAATTTCAAGTTTCACAACATAACTTCAACCGCAATTTAAAACCACGCTCAGACACAGGCCTGCTTCCTTATTTTTTGTTCACTTCAGCCCAAGCTTCTCAAGTCTCATGTGCCCTTTTTATAGCTTATTGGTTTAGATCAACTAGTAAGACATTAGGCATTTGACTCTAATATGTACCGTGTTAGCTAGAGTTCCAAACATTCTTAACTTACGCAAAATTTGGTTCTTAATTTGTTGCAAACAATGTTGATGAAACATAATGTAAAGGAATAGATTTGAAGTATAAAAATATGGGACCTCATCTAAAATTACCATTGTACATAGTCTGATGATAAAACATAATGTAACATATACATCATCACAATCATTTATAAATTAGCAAATATTCAGTATTATATATCATGAAATTAATGTCCCTGCTCCCATTCAGAATCCTTCTCCTCCATGAGAAGGTAAATGGTTCTCAAAAACATCTACCCTTGGTTTCTCACAAGTAATAGAAAACTCATCACCAGGTGTATACTCTTTGAAACATGCCAACCTCCCAAGTTCTTCAACTTAGTCAATTATCAAATCCAGTTTTGCCACTGTTTCCACAAGCAAAGAAGCAAAAGCAGCAAAAGGCAATGCTTCAGAAAACTCAAGACTAGTGATAGCAATTTTACTCATCTGGCTTCTCAACACCTTACGTACTGCTTCAAGAATAGTTTTATAATTTTACTCATTTTAAAATCGAAATATTCAAGAATCCAGGAACATATTTTGACTGCATTTTTCAAACTATATGCTTGCTCTAGTTTGACTATTAAAAGAAAGTACATCAATTGATATAAGAGATACTGATAATGCATTATTCACTCTTGCAGCTCAAATAGTGTAAAAGCTATATTAGCGAAATAAAATGTGACTCACTCATGAAATTAAACATGTCAAAATTTGACAAGAGTGCAGAGGCAAATCCTATTCCATTTGACAAGATTTTGACAAAAATATCTAAAATCGTCCATAAAACCATGCTTCACTGCAAAATACTCAAGAGCTTATCTTTCACCTTTCAACAAGTAACCACCAAGAAACACTGACTAAACTGTTTCCAGAGGCCCAGATCTGCATGCAAAATAAAAAAATAAAAAATATGTTATATGTTAATTGAATTGCAGAAATTCAATAATTTTGATGTTAAATTTCCCATATAAACTAGACATCCAACACAAACACAATATAATACTTGTTTCTCTAACTTTACAAGGTGGACCTTTTTTTCTATTGGTACGCCTTATATGGGGCCCTGATAACATATTACATACATATTAGATAAAAGTAAACAACCATTGATCATTGAGGGTGAGAACAATGCAGATATTAGCATTAGCCATTAGGTAATGCAATTAACTATCGAGTCCTTCTCACTAGAAAAGTAAAACATTGTAAATTAGACACATCTGAAGAGAACAGAAATAGAAAAATGGATAGGGAAGTGAAACCAGAGGAACCACTCCACCAAGGTTAAAAGATTTGAGTCACATATGGGACAACAAACTATGTCAACAAAACCGATTATTCCTTGTGCAGTTTAATTGTATGGTAACCTATGTCAACAAAACCAAACCTTCAAAAAGATAATTTAGATCTAAGTCTTCTTTAATGGGCCACTCAAAACAGTATATGCTATCACAAGACAGACAAGGATTCCTTTAAGAAAACAACTACTTATAAAACCTTGGTATGTGCCTGTTGCCCAATGGTTATGCATCAAATCTGAGTTTAGCATACAAGTGGCCATAAAATGGATAAGCATTAATCTAAGGTTAGTCATAAACAAATTTAGTAAATATATATATAAATAAGCAGGTAGACAAGTATTAACTAAATCGTTAAAAAATGGTTTTTCCTTAACTTGTGCAGCAAGACAAAGTCACGACTTTAACAATAGCTCATAGTTCAAAGTTTGAACCACTAAATCAAGCAACAACAAGCGGGGTAGAGAAACTACTACTTACATAGTCTATATGTTTTCAAAAACTGAAAGCTGACATGTTGCAGAGGCCTTCGGGAATTGGGATAGCTTTCTTTCTATTTTCAGCGGTTCACTTTCGCACTTGATTGTCATAGTTTGTAAATTTTGTGCATTTCTCAAAATATATTCTACCAAACGAAATTCATTTTTCCAGCCTAAGAAGTCCTGAATAATGCAAGTTGTAAGGTATGAAAAAAGGCATCGTGGAACAAATTCCGGTTCCTCCCAACTTTCTTGATCATCTTCTCCATTCGACGTTGCCATGTTAAATGCCTATTAATATTAGACGTTCATTAAAACAAAACATAAAGATGTGTTAAGAAAAGATAAACTAAATATGATTCTTAAAACTTCACAAACCTGACAAAGTTTGAGAATTTGAAGCTTAGGGCATACGTGGAGCACATGTAACACCGTATACCAACAATCGTGAATCTCCAAGTGGGTCAAATTATGAAAGATATAAATGTCATCATAAGGACGCTGCAGCCGATTCACTTAAATTATTTAGAAAGACACACTATCAAATCAGGGCAAAGTTCTCAAAAGAAAATGCATATGAATAACATTTCTACTGTGTTTTCCATCCCACTCCATCAATGTATTGTGTTCAATTTATTTGTGTGTAAATTAGACACTGACACCGGACACAACAATTATACGTGTGTAAATTATTTGAAAAACGGAAACAATGAAAAAGGTTGAGTATCATGCATCATATTCACATTAAAACGGACCTCTTAATTTTTGTACAATATTGTATCGATGTTCAGAGACTCTGAATTAGAAAATGCTCTTGCCGGAAAATGACACCAAAATGCACTGGTATGTGCTCTAGTCAATTTGGGAAAGCTTAAGTTTTTATACTCTTGAACGGTAAGATAATCTTTCGCATCATAGAAGTGTATATCAGACGCTTCAAGATCCTCAAGAATTGGAGATCCAGCTAGAAGCAACACAAAATCATTAACTTGTAAGAACTTAATGGATACCAAACGAAGGGAAGTTGAATTCCATTTACAGAAAAAGAAAACCCCTTCACACGGAACCAACAGAGATTGAGACTAACAAGGGTTCTGCAGGTGAAGATGCTAGTGGGCAATTTGGGAAGAAACTTATAAAAGTTACCATTATCGAGATGGAGACGAAGATGGTTGAGTTTGCGTTGAACAACAAGGTTGATCCATTAAGTTACATTAGGAAAGCTGAGATGATAAGCAAGATTAGGGTTACTGTAATGAATGTGTAGGTGGAAAGTGTTGAAAGTGTAATTGGATTGAATGCCATTTACTTCGATGTTGGGGAAAATGAGATTAGGAACATGGTGCCATAGATGAATCCATCTCTTTGAAAGAATGCTTGTTGCAACTGTTTCTTTGGTTGTGAGAAATGAGAGAATGTGAATCAGAATCTCGTCCGGTAAATTGCTGATTCTCGTTCGCACTGATACTGATCTTGAAATTCTCCTTTGCACCATTTCTTCTTCAAATAATTTGCAAGAACGGTTCTTTTCTTGAGGAGGGTGAAGACTGAAGCGTAAAGCTGACGTAGCGGAAAGAGAAGAAGGTAGGGGAAGTAATTACGAGGGAAAAGAAAGGTGATTGATTTTCTTGGGAAATGAGACATTAGGGAGGAGTATTATGGGAAGTAAATATATAAGTGATGGAATCAGGTTTCATTGTTACGCTTACGGATTGAAAGGTGTTAGAGGAGTTTATGGCACACATAGGACAGGACATAGACCACTTGGCAAGCTTAGACACCCTAAACTTTTCAGCTTTAGTAATCATTTTATTTTACAAATGGCCCAATTTCAGTGAGTAATGGAGTTTGGATCGAAGAACATATACACTGTGGCCATTCGTGGTTGCATTGTCGCGACTACCAAAACGAAAACCCTAAAAGACACCAACATATTTCTCTGACCAGCGACAGTTTACAGGTTCCGTATTCTTGGTCCGTGCAATGGGTTGCCGTGTCTGATTGACATCTATCAAGGTTATTGTTGAGAGTCTGTTAGTAGAGATGTTCTCTATGGTGTAGGAGCCTAGCTCAGATAGGAGTGTTCACACTCTAGTTTATCTTTTCTACTATTCTACCATTGTAAAGCCTTTAGTTCACCTTTATCATTCAATAAAATGCAGTTCTTTTTAGTTTATCTTTATCTTGATTTTACGGGTTCCATCGTATCAAAATAATGGTAAACACACGTTTGTGGAGTCTTCTACGTTTTGTTTATATTACTTTTTAGCTATGCCCATCTGTGAAATTTTGTTGCGACTCTCCTTACACAGGGATTTAATATATATGATTTTGCATTTCGTACTACAACTGGTTTGGTATTTGGATTGTAATTTTATATTGTTGCTATTATTGACTGCATACTGGTTTACATTAGTATATTGCTATCAAACATATGGTTTGCACAGTTAATTGATGTGTAGAGTTTGGGCTCAACATTTGGAAAGAGAGTTAGATTATGTTCTTGTATCAGTCACATTTTTCTGCAACCGTAGTTGCATCAGTCACGTTCTTCATTTGTAATTTCAAGGTTAACAACATAACTTCAACTACAATTTAAAACCACGCTCAGACTCAGGCCTGCTTCCTACGTTTTTGTTCCGTCGGCTCAAGCTTCTCTAGTCTCACGTGCCCCTTTTTTAAGCTATTGGTTTAGATCAACTATTAAGACATTAGTCATTTGACTCTGACACGCACCATGTTAGCATGAGGTCCAAACATTCTCAATTTACGTAGACTTTGGTTCTTAATTTGTTCCAAACAATGTTGGATTTTAAAATAGAAAGAAGAAAACGGATAGATTTGAAGAATAAAAATATTGGACCTCAACTAAAATTACTATAGTACATAATCTGGTCTAACGTCACAATCATTTAACAAATAACAAATAATCCATATTATATAAAGAAAATAATGCATTTTCTTGGTACCACACAGAATCATTCTCCTCCATGAGAAGGTAAATGATTCTCCAAAACATCTACTCTTGGTTTCTCACAACTAACAGAAAACTCATCACCAGGTGTATACTCTTTGAAACACGCCAACCTCCCAAGTTCTTCAACTTCAACAATTATCAAATCCAGTTTTGCCACCGTTTCCACAAGCAAAGAAGCAAAAGCAGCAAAAAGGCAATGCTTCAGAAAACTCAAGACTAGTGATAGCAATACTCATCTGGCTTCTCAACCCCTTACGTACCGGTAATTGTTCTTCTTCCTTTGTCTGTTCAGTTGATACACTTTCGGTTTTCCAATCTAACAAAGCTGAAGAATCGGTTTTAACACTTGAGAGTGAGCTCTTTCCATGAGAGGTGGCTATGGTGGCGAGCATGTTGTCGGCTTGGATGTCATTGGAGTCTAAGAAGAGTCGTGGTTGAGATTTTATGGCTATGTTGAGGTCTTTTAATGCTTCATGTAGATGATCAGAGAGTATTTCTGGTGAGCAATGGCGCCGACTTCTTATGCTGTTGGCTAGTTCTATTAGTGCTTTTGATACCTCTTCTGCTAGCCTTATGCAAGGGTCCTTGAATAGGACTCGAACAGATTGTGGTGTCTGAAAAGGATAATAAATCGAATTAAGAGAAAAATACTAGAAAAGCTACAGCAGCAATTCTATTAGACGTGGGTACAGTTAAATGATTTCTGTGATCAATCGTTTGGGTTCATATAAGCGTTTATTTATCTGTTTTCTTTAGAGAAGAATTCTCTTTTCTTGCAAATTGTTCTACAGTTAAAAGTATCTTAGAATTTGCTAAATCATAGGGTGAAGGTTGCCCCCACTTTACGCGGGAGACATTTGGAGGGTGTAGTTTAGACTTATCTCTGAGTGCCTCAATAACAACATAATTTGATACCGTCTTTAAATTTGGATTCTGGTAACATTCAATTCCAAAAGCTAATTCATGGGGTGGCGATTGTCCCACTTATAAATATAACTACTATTTGGACTAGTCAAAGTGGTAATTCCATCAAAGAATATAAAGCATAAAGGTATCACTGTCATTTATCAAATGAGATGCTAAACTGTGATCAGGTACAGTTTCGGAAAAATGGTCAAAATTATGTTAAGAACTCAAATGTCACCCTACCTGAATTTCTGTTCTCAAACAGCCATGTAGGGCTACCACTGTATACCCGAATTGGCGAAGAACAGTTCCAACTTTTACATACTGTTGCGATGGAAATTTGTGACAGTACCTAGAATGCCTTGGCTCCCAACTTGCATGTAATGCCTACACAATTCAAAACACAACCATTTGAAGATCAATATA
>Ga0099826_10003348_pt1 | contig 10837 bp, 5 predicted proteins | sample Mtrugardesep15_FD_76830 | JGI IMG/M metagenome (GOLD analysis project Ga0099826, IMG submission 76830) | Root nodule microbial communities of legume samples collected from California, USA - M. trunc garden sep15 | ecosystem: Host-associated > Plants > Roots > Nodule | place: USA: California...
CGTCGCGCGTGTTATATTATTTTTGGCATGGCTCACTCTGTTCACAAAAGTGGGTACCCCAAGGGCACACCCTTGGGATTGAATTCCCACATATATAAACACTACTAGAGTGTGTGCTTTACCCAATGTGGGACATAGACAATTTTCAATTCACACTAACACTAGTTTCTTCTTCCTTGTTTTTATATTCCAATGGCTCCCCAATCCTCACTAGCATACTCCAAGTTTCTCCCCAATATACACTAGTGTTCCAACACAAATCTTAAAAAATATGTAAGACTAAGATATGGTCAACTCTAAATGTACAAAGATAGTGATTGTCTGCATTTTTTTTTCCTAACATTGGATCAATATAAAGTAACATCATATCTCACTTGATTTATGGTAAAAATTGATTCGATATATATAATAGAAACAAATGTATGATACAACGCCTATTTTACTTATGCTGTTATGCATCATAAAATCATCTATAAAATATATGTATGAGAACTTTTTTGATACATTTCAAAATATTTTATTTTGGCACATTATATATAAGCTCTACAATGCGAATTGAAACAGAAAGAAAGGCAGACTTTCTTGCCACAGCAAACGTATTTGGTCTTCATCAGTGCCGTAAATAATTTTCACATTTGGATGGATACAAGATAGGATCCCAACAAGAGTGAAACTTGGAAAGAGATGTGTGATTAATGATGAGTACCAACAATATTGTGTCCTCATCGGTGCCGTACACCCTAAACCCTAATATATTTAAGGCTAAATTAATCTAATAGTCCCTCAACTAATTCTCAGTTTTCATTTTGGTCCTTTAAGTCTTAAAATCATCATTTTGGTCCCTGAGAATTAGTTGAGGGACCATTTTAAGACTTACTAAACTCTTTTATGTCTCCAAAGTATTTGATGTGGTCTCATTGCAATGAGTTTAGAATACATATTGTACTATTATTAATAATTTTTTCTTATAAAAAAAGCATAAAAGTTCTACTTGTTAATTTATTTATTTCTATTCGTTTTTGAGGAGAAAGAGGTTAGTATAATCCAAAGTTTAATTAATAAGTTTGATAAGTGATTTTTCGGCTAAGGTTTAACTCAGTTGCTCGTGAAGAATGTAAGTTTTTTTTTAGAGAAAGTTATATTACATGTATTATGTGAAAATTAAAACCGAATTAGAACACGTAAAAAAGGTGAATAAATTTTAATTTAACTAAAAAAGTGAAACAAAAAGCAACAGTTTTATTAAAGTATGATGATATCTAATCAATTCCCATAATTGACACATATAAGTAAGTATATCTTCAATTTTAGTAAAGAAGGATGTATAACTTCAGTTGTCATATTTCATGGTTAGGGATGGTTTGCTAGATGGCTATACATGGCCAAGTGACTGGGTGATTGATTTCATTGGCTTAGAAGTGATAAGCCCTAATCTTTGGGAATCGATATATCAATTGTGTTGGAAAATGGCCAACAAAACCCGGTCAGTCAAACATACAGTACTAGCCTCTCGTTAGGGCAACAAAATTTCATATTATCGTAAGTTATATATATGGAAAAAATTAAAGTTTATAAAAAACTATACTCCTTATTTTACAGGGTCCTACTAACCGGTGTTACGGGACACTGGTTAAGTATACCATAAAAGAGAATTATTACTATAAAAGAAAACTGTTTTTAACATTATTATAAATTAATTACACAATTTCAATACATTAATTACTATATAATTTCTTTTTCCATATCAATAACTAGTGCCCGAGACACCGATTAACATTTCCTATTTTGTAGAGTTGAGATAGAAGACCTAATTTGTCGAAAAAAAGTGGTACTCATTAACCGAAATAAAGAGCAGAAATTATTCTTCTTGTTTTCTATTGGTTGTTAATTTGTCGTCAGAAAAGATAATTGCCAACTCAGGTACATGTGACAAGAATTAAGAAGCATGTGGTAGAAAGACTTTTGGTAGTGTGCAATGCATGCAAGCAAGACTGTATTGGCTAAGTGGGGCGGTTTTGCTGTATATATGTATCCCCACTCCTGCACTATTAACAGAAAGACTACTGCTAGCCCTAGGGAAGAATTTTGGTCTTTCTTTTAACTACTTTAGTCTTTATACTCATCACTCCATTTCAAAATATTGCCCTATCATATCTTTTCAAGGTCTTTTCTAACTTGTGTCTACTTTAGTCTTTATACTCATCACTCCATTTCAAAATATTGCCCTTTTCTAACTTGTGTCTCAAGAGTATACCTTAGAAAACTCAAATGTAGTTCTATCGTAAAAAAAGATCAAATATCTCTTTTGATACTTTATGTTTTTGACAAAAATACTGAATTAGTCCTTCAAGTTTTTAAGACAATTCATTTTCAAGATTTTGAAGATTAATTTTGTATTTTGAGTTCTTTAAACTATATCATTAGGGCATATGTTGCATTTGTTTATTTTGCATATTTTAAAAGAATAATTTGTATTTTTCAAATAATTAATAAATATTTTTATCTCTATATATATGCCAAAATAATATGCTCAAATTCTCTAAAAAGAAAAATGATCAAATACTTATGACCATGTAAGACTTCATCATCTTCAATAGAGATGACCACTTTGTGTCAAAAGAGAGAACCTAGTATACTTATTGTATAGTTTTATTGATCTTCTTTCCTTTATTTTAATTTTATGAAAAGAAAACTAACTTTATTCCTCTTGTTTTTTTATTAAGAGTTAACAGAATAATGGTGGTAACTTTGTATGACAGAAGGACATTAGCTAATTAATTAATGGATTTACACAAGTTTCACTTGCATATATGCTGATGATTATGCAATTCCTCTATCATGCGTATCGATATGTGATTGGTCCAACCTTAATTATATATGCATATAGTTTTCAGTGTGTCCCAAATGCAGCAACACATGCATCTTCCTAATATCCAGTCTAGGTAGAAGTGGAAGCATATCACACCCTTAACCCTTAACATATTTTTATCAATTAATATATGTTGAAATCTTTGTACTTAATTATATATTTTAAAAACCTTCTACAGAACATAAAAACTTAAATGGTTTGAGAGATTATTACTTTTAGATGTATCTAAAAAAGAGAAAAACAGAAAATTTGTCTGATACCTTCTTTTCAAAAATTGTTTTATAAAACAGTGTTCAATTTATTGTTTATGAACTAAAAATCAAATCAATTTATGGATGTTTCTGGTTTTTAATTTTTAAATAGTTTTTCAAAATCATTTTGCATAAGAAATTTAAAAAACAAGAAGAATGTATAAAAATGTTTTTATTTTTGTTTTTCCTTTTGAAAATTTAGTTTTTGAAACGCAATATATACATTATGAAAATTCGATAATGTCTCAAAATTTCCTTTCTCAAGAATATAATTTTTTTTAAACCTTCGTAATTCTTGAAAACTTCATACTATATCACATCTTTATTTTTTATTTTTTTTTAAAAAAAACTATATTTCATCTTACTTTCATACTTATATGTTTAAGAGAATGGTTTTGAGGTGGGGGTGTATAAATAAAATTTTGAATTGGGCAAACCCACTTATCAATAGTAGTGATTTTTGTCCAACCCAATACATCACAAAGGGGCCTTTTCAAATATTAGGTTAACTCAAATAGACAGTTTCTTTTCCCACCATCCGACCTTCTTGCGCACCCTACTCGGATTATAAAATCTGGAAAATGGGGTGTTTTGGACGATGTTTTATGTTTTGTGGATTATATAAACCAAAATTCATAGGGCGCATGGTAAACTAGTAGAGCACGAAAAGAAACAGTCATTCAAATATGAGGGTTGAGGGATATGATATTTTCTATACGCATGCGCTTGATCCTTTCAACCCTGCAAAATTTGAAAGGGACAAAAATATTATTAATTTTTTTTTTAAAATATGTTTTTACCTCCTGCAAATAACTACTCTCGTTTTTAGTTCTTATAGTTTTATTTTTAAGTCTTTGAAAGTAGATAACTTTTTATTTTTGGTTTCGAAGTTTTGTTTTTATCATTGTAAAATTGGATCATGTAATATAATTTTAGTTCTTATTTGGAGGAATTAAAATCAAATATTCTAGATATTACACAACCAATTTTAATATGAACAAATTTTGCAAACATCAAAACAAAACAATGAGCAAAAGTAGAAAGTGGTATATTTGCAACAACTAAAAATGAAGAAAAAAAATTACAAAAATTTAAATAAAGACACCCTATATAAGAACCAGAGAAACCCCAATCTTGAATTTAAAAAACAACCATATCTAGGATTTTCAAAAACAATATGCAATAGGCCCAAAAGAAGGAGCACATGTGACAACCTATAATTGGTGAAAATCTCTTTGAAATCACAAACCCATAGGCAAGAGACATGAGTCCAAAATTTTCAGCGATATATCAAAGAAACAAGTCGCAGAGGCATGCCGATGACTAGACAATGGTGCACCAATGAGGGAAAACACATCACCTCCCATCAACTCTACATCTTGAAGGTCAATCTTTGGATGTCGGGGGAGGTGAAAAGGGTAAGACAGTGGTAAGCTTTAACTTGATTTCAACAAGGGAGAAGAGGGCATTGAGAACTTCTTCCTTTAGGACGTTAATTATTCAATGTATTTAAAAAAATGAAGTTTTTTTTATAATAGTGTCAGAGGGAGTAGTCTACTTACCTTATTTGATAAAATATATTTTTTTGTTAATCTTTCGGTTCTCAGGGGAAAAGGGCTTTGGTAATATGGAGTTTGTTCCATACAGGAGTCGAACTTAAGTTTTCGTGAACAATTTGTTCTTGGTGAAACTCGTTAACCATTTAGGCCAAATTGTTTGGTTTGATAAAATATAATATATATTATTTGAAATTGTATTATATAATTGCTAAACTTATCTTATTTATGGTGTGAATCGTGTATTCGATGCGCGCTGGATTTGAGTTCAGGATCTCTGTCAAGTTGAAAAGGATCTCTTTCCATCGCATCCAAGCGTTGTTAGTGCTAAATTGATCTTATTTATATACATTTTTCAAAATTTTGGCCACTTATAAATTATATAGGAAGCTACAATTTTTTTTTGTGTGTCAACCGTTCGATTTCTAGGGAAAGAAGACTCAAGTAATCCGGAGTTCAAGTGCAAAGTAAGTTAGGTCTGACGAAGAATTGTTATACCAAGGAATCAAACTTGGTTTTCCTGAACAATTCGTCATTTGGTGGAACCCATTAACCACTTGAGTTCAATCACTTGGTTAATAAAGATACAATTATTTATGAATAACTCGTAATTAGCACAATAAATTTTCGTGTGAATAATAAGCATAATATTTAGTGTAAATTACACTCTACTCCCCTAAAAGAAGCTAGAATTACACTCACTACGATTTAATCTATTTTAACATAAATAAATATGTTTACGATATCTACTAATTATAAAACACTATTTAAGAAAAAAAAATCATTTATTTGTAATTTAAATGTCAATGATGATTAAATTTAAGTATTTTTTTTTATTAATATTATAACTTAGAATATAAAATTAATTTTTAAATAATCATATTTTATTGACTTTAGTAATTTTCACTCATTTTAATTTTATTTTGTGTTGTTTTATATTTTATAATTTATAATAGGTTTTGAAACTCTATGGTAATGAAATTGTAAATAAAAAATAGAGAAAAATATGAATTTGAATTTTGATTATATTAAAGTGGACCCACAATACTATTTTTCTTCGGAGTATGTTTTTTTTGTTGATAAATTACTAGAAATAAAAAAAGAAACTTATTAAGGGAAGAAATTGTAGATTTTAACATAAGAGGGGTAGAGAATGTAATTCAAGCTTCTTTGAGGGGTGTGGAGCGAAATATTTTCTAATATTTTTGCATAATAGAGGAGGGGAGTGCAATTCAAACATCTTTTCAAAGAGGGGAATGTAATTTACTCCAATATTATATTTAAGCATAAAATAACATCAACATAAATAGAAGCCATTTAATTTCCATGATTATAAAACACGTGCAAGAAATAAACAATTTCTTCCTAATATTTTAGCACTACATATGTCATTTATAATTCCTTAAAAAAAAAAGTCAACTTATAATAAAAATATCATTTGAAAATTTGTCACATTAAAAAAATCAGTAGTATAGTCACACACAAAAAGGACATTGTATACGTATTATTTGTCTGTATTGATATATTCTAAAATTACCCTTCAATTAATCTTGTAATATTTTTAGGCAAATACTTCTAATCTTTTTAGTTTTTTGAAGGGCCTAATCTTTTTAGTTAAACAAGGACATTTTGCTAAAGATAAAACGAGGCTTACATATTTAGGGATAGAGATAGTTGCATTTGATAAATCAAAGTAAACTAAGCCAGCTCCTAAGTCTTGGTTGGATCACCCCACACTGTCCCACTTTCTCTAAAATATTTGATCACCTCTCTTGATAAATAGAAAAAAGAGGCTTGACCTTTGAAGAGTGAGACAAAACCCTTCAACCTCATTCCTTGCTTAGTTTCCATGGAGGATTACAACAAACAAATTAGTCCCTATGGAAATAGCCAAATGATGCAGATGGAGGGCAACTATGGAGCAACTAAGCCTAATTATGATATTAGGTCCTATAGTGATTTTTCCTATGCACAAGCTCAAACGGGTCCTAATAATAAAGACTTGAAGTTGAAGAAAGAGAAAAGCATTTCATCAAGGTCTTCAATTTCCAAGTCTTGGAGCTTTGGTGATGATCCTGAATTTCAAAGAAAGAAAAGAGTTGCTAGCTACAAAATGTATTCTGTGGAAGGAAAAGTGAAAGGTTCATTTAGGAAAAGCTTCAAGTGGCTAAAGAATAGGTATTGGCATGTGGTTTATAGCTTGTGGTGATTTTGTGGTTCCTTTGTTCTTTTGGTTTTTCCTTAACAACATTTGAATATGATCAGTTTAATTGAGTTTGCCATTAAACGTTTGCTTATAAATTGGTATTGCTTTATTGGCTAGAGAAAGATCTTATTTATTTTGTTAATTGCATATGATGCTTTATTTAAGATGGTTCTTGTGGAATAAATCTATTTATAGGTGATATGTAAAGTGTGTGATGCTATTTCCTTGTATTCAGAACCTTTGTACTCTTACAAGCGCCTATGTTTATAAATAAATAAAGATTAATGTTATTGAGTGTCTTTAGAACATTAGTTAAAGTATTAAAAACAATAAGTTTATATTAAAAAGTTACGTAATTATTGCATTGACAAAAGTAACAACTTGTATGTCTTAGACAAACTCTCCTTTAATGAAATCTTTAAACAATGTCCTTGGACAAAATCTTCCTCTAATAACCACAAATTATAGGATTAGGATTTTTTTTTTCTTTCTAGAGAAGGATTAGGATTACTTGTGATCCTATATTTACGCATAGAAAAATTGATACATTAAAATTTAGATTAGATGAAACACATCTCTATATAATGAATAAAAGAATTTACGTATAAGTATGACAACCAAATTCAACAAAAATTTATGTATAACTACTCATCACCAAAAGAATTTCAGATTTAAATTAAGTCAGAACTAGAATGAGAAGAATGCCCAAGTATCTTAAAATTGAGTTGCTTATATTGGCCTAAATGCAAGTGCAACAATCTTGATCTCAAATTTTGACTGTGGCTCATTTCAAGAAGCACCTCATTGACATATAGTCCCATTGATGATCAATGCTTTCTTTCTCATTTGTCCATTCACTTTTATCATGACATGCCACATGAGTTATGTTATACAGGGTCAATGTCACATGCCAGTCAAGTTCATATAGCTGGCACAATCTCATGAAATAGCTTTTCAACATATTCAACCTGTCATTAACAGACAAATTAATCTTATACACAGTCTGTGAAGTATAAGCATTTTGCAGTTGTCCTCTTCCACCACAATAATAACAATAATGGACGCTATGAAAAACTTTAATTTTGACCATACCTAAAATAATATATATATTGTGTTTTGATATAATAATTTTTCTTTCAATTTTACTATTCATTTTTTTTTTTATCATTTTATCGTTCATTCTTAATAAAAGTGGAAGGACAGACACATAAATCAAGGTCCAACATGGAGTTCTCAATTCTTTCTTTTCTTGGTAATAGCTAAGCCCTAAATTCTACTCGCATTTATTCATCAGATGTGAAATATTTCTACGAAACGGTTTTCTTTTCTGTAACTCTAGCATGCAAAACTACAATCAAGCTCGAGGATGTAGACCAAAGCAACTAATTTGAGTTGTAAATCGAAGACCTAAAACTGCTCCCATGAATTCAGCAACCTTTACTATATACAATATAGTTAGACTCATTTTAAAACTAACTTGTAAGGTGAAGATACCATTTTTGATAAACTCATTTCAGACTTCGTCTCTAGTTAACTTGAGACTTGAGTTTTTTCTGATAAAAATAAAACATGTATTGAACAAATAGACACGCCCATTAAAAAACTTTGTTGAAGATACAAATCAAAGCTATCTACGACTAAGGTTTTGCAACTCGAGAGTTTACCTCAACTCGTTTTGCTTAGGTAAACTTGACCCGTAAACTCAACTTAAAAACTCGTACGTCTTTACCTAAAATTAAAATTGTATAAAATTTATAATATGCATAACATATATAAGTTAATATAATATTGTATATAGGTTGATAGTGCAAAATATTACTTAATTACAAAGGCAAATTATACCAAACTACCATAATAAAACGTTATGCTCAACTTAACATCAAAATACAAAAATTAACACACAAAATCATAAGTTTCATAAGTTTCTAAGTTTAAGCCATCCATAAAATCTTTCAAAAAAGTAAGTTTCACAGGTTCCTAAAGTTGTTAATAAAACTATCTAAAAAGTCTTGACCAAAAAAAAAAATATCTAAAAAATAAACTAGATAATTTATTCAAAAGGTCAACAAACACCACCACCGCAACCCTAACCGGCATCGAAAAGTGAATTTCCACAATCGGAATCGCAACCCTAACTGGTATGTGCTCCTCTATTCATGGTTTGAGAACTCAGAGAAGAAAGGAAAAAAAACATTTCATTTTAGGAACAACATGTTACCGTAAAGGTAACTATTCAGTAAACGTTTCAGTCTTTGGACTTATAGAAAAAGAATTGGGTTTTAAAAAAAAGGCCAATTTTCTTTAGAAGTAAACTCGTAAAACTCGGTAAACACGGCCGAGTTTACACGAGTTTACCGAGTGTTAACTCGGTCAAACTCGTTAAACCTTCCAATTTTACCAAAAATCGAGTTTACCTCAGAATTAACACGATTTTGATACCTAAACACGTAAACTCGATAAACTCAAAAAGTTAACACTCAATTTACGAAGCATTGCCTACAACTTTAAACTACAAAGGGGAAGAAAAATCTTAATTTGAGAAACAACATATTATATTGTCAAGGAAAATAAAGGAAAGTGACTTGCAACAACATGAAACAAACAACGCCAATTTGAATCAAATATTGCAACGAGATGAAAAATTAAAATAATGTCCTTATCAACTCTCTTACGCAATGCCACTTTATTACCCAATTAGGATAATTGCAACGAGATGAAAAATTAAAATAATATCCTTATCACCTGAGCTAAGCTCGCAACGACACTTTATTATCCAATTAATATAACTAAGATAACTCAATATAAACAATTCAATTATAAAAATCAATATTTTAATTTTTTATTATATTTCAATCGTGAATCGTTATTTATTAATTTTGTTAAGTCTTAACCTAATTTTTTTTCTCTCCAGTAATCTTTTATTAGATTTGCAACAACTCTATCCTAAAATTTTGGCTCTAAATTTGCATCATATATATTTTTCATTTTTCTCTTTAATAACCGTGAATATTTTTCGAAGCAAAAATTTAATAAATATCTTAATCCTTATCATTATTATTTAATTATTTTATTAGGTCTGCAGTAACTTAACCTACTGTTTCTGTAGATTTTTTTTTTGACAAGTTGTTGTACACTTATTTAATATGTTTACTAATAGAATACCCTAATTTCCATACAAACTCGACTATCTATCCTAAATAATTTGTTAAGAACCATGAACTGCTGTATTAATTTTTTATGTTTAACTATAAAAGTAATAAATAAAATTGACTCGTGCAACAATATAATTTTGTATTCTTTTTATCTTTTTTCTTTATATATATTTTTTATCATCATTTGATTATAATATTGTATCTCTAATAATCTAATTTGCGTCTATTGATCAACTCATGATCTTATGGGTTAAAGATTATTTATTGGTCTCTATTATAGTCGAGAAGATCCATGCGTCGCACAGGTCATAAGTCTAATTTATTAGTAATTTCTGTTTGGGATAATTTTATCATTTAATTTCTTTTTGACTGAATAATTTAATTTAATCCAATCCTTATCCAAGGACTTATATACATAATTTTTTTAGGGGCTTATACGGTACATTTTTTTTTAATAAAAAGTACCAAGTTTTTTTTTGACAGAATAAAGTACATAGTTAGAAACTAATCTCTCCGTTCCTTTTTAAGTGTCTTTTTAGAAAATTTTCTTAAAAATAATAAAATGTATTTTTTCACGTTTTCTTCCAATTATAACCTCATTTTAATCCAACAATAAATTCCTATTTTTTTTGCACACACACATTTTATCTTTCCAATAAATTTAATATGTTATTTTTTTCTCGTAACAAACAATTGTTAGTTATTATCTTTTTCTCCAACAAATTCCTAATCACCGGTCGAAACTCAATATGTTGGGAAGATTCTTCTCCTTCTTCTTCTTCTTCTGGATATTTGTTCGAATC
>Ga0099826_10003349_pt1 | contig 10836 bp, 5 predicted proteins | sample Mtrugardesep15_FD_76830 | JGI IMG/M metagenome (GOLD analysis project Ga0099826, IMG submission 76830) | Root nodule microbial communities of legume samples collected from California, USA - M. trunc garden sep15 | ecosystem: Host-associated > Plants > Roots > Nodule | place: USA: California...
ACATGTATTTCACTCATATCTTTAGATTGTACCCCTTAATTATCAAGCTTGAATGGATAACAAGTTCCACGGTTTTATGTAGTAAAATGTTGTTGTTAAACTGGCTGCATTAATTTCATATTAGGCATAGGCAAAATGCTAATGAGAGTATGTATAAACTTTTTTTATTAATAAAAAATTGAAATTGAAAGAGGAATTTCAATTAATTAATAAAAGTGACTACCACTTGATGTTCAAATTACTTGAATAAGAAAATAAATGGAAAAGAATGTAAGGAAGTAGAACATCAATTTACTATATTGAAAGTACTTAGAGTCTTTACTATATGTGTCAAATAAAATAAGTTAACATGAAATAGTTTTCTTTTGCACGTAAATGTATTTCAAATTCAAGGTTATTTGTTTTGTTTATCTTTCTTTTTTTTACTGTCGTTTTCCATTTTAAGCACATCTTGTGTTTGAATGGTTTTTATTTCTCTCTCCCTACCTCACAACGTGGAATAATAGTCCATGCAAACTGAGAGGTTAGACCATCAAATTTTTAAATTAAAAAAGATGGTAGCTTTTGTGGCTTCAACAACCACCAAAAATGCAATTTAATCATGACTAGTAATTGCAGATTTGCAAGGGTGACAATGTTTTGTTGCAGAAAATCCTTAGGTTTTCTCTCTTTTCAAATAACTCATACCGACCAACGAAATCTCATGAAGACAATAACAAACACCCTTTGTTAAACAAATGCAACCAATAATATTGAAAGGCATGCAAATAAACATCAAGCGAAAAAACACAATAAATTTCTAACAACTTGAGAACAGAAAATCAAATAATACATAAAAAAAATACACTCAACAAAATGATTATTAATTTTTAACCTATTTCATACATAAAATAATAATTTTCCAACAAGGAAAATTATGAATTTTTAAAACATCGAAAATTCACGAAAATCTTGATCTAGAAAACGAATTTTGCGGATCTGCAGAGCATGTTTTAACCCAAACATATGTTGCATATGTGCAAAAAAAAACTCTATTTATGTTGTGCTTGGAATATGTAATGCAACTGTTGAAAAGAGTTTTTTTTATAATAATACTCTTTTGACGTGTGGGCTCTACTACATTAAATCTGATTATTGACGGGGGATTAAAACATAGAGAAATGATTCTTGAACAATGAAATTGACAACCAACACCGTATGGGTTTTTAATATTCTTTTCATCTACCTCGTTTTCCATGCAGACCAATTTGAAGAGGGATCTTTTAACCCCAACTTTATTTATAGCAATATGAGCAAAAAATGTATCAAAGGAACCCTAACTTGTAATAATGTTGAAACTTATTGGAGTACAAAGACTATTAGAAATACAAATGAAAATCTTCACACACCATTCTTGAGGCAAACTAAAAAATTAACCCAACATTAGAGAGAGAGAGAGTCGGGATGATGGAAGAGAACGAGAAAATTGATATTCAATGTGATAGGAAACACAAGAAAATGAAGTTTCAAATGTGTCAATAGATTAAAATAAAAACTTCCTTTAAAACAATGATTAATCCTTTGAGTTAGCATGTTATTTTGAAAAGCTTTAAGCTAAATGGTATTAGTAGAGAAAGAGAAAGAGAAAGAAACATTTTTTTTTTATTAGTTCACAACCAACTATTGTTACATCTAGTCTTCTTGTAACATATAGCTTTGCCTAACTCCAAAGACTCCCAAAGATTCAAGGGCAATCAACCTCTAGATGGGGTGACGAAGATAGTTACCAAGACAATAGCAAACCGCGTCAAGGTGATTCTCCCAGAGATTATTGATGAAGAGCATAGTAGTTTTGTCCAAGGTCACCTCATCACCGACAACGGCCTAATTAATCGCCATGGAATGTTCCCATTGGTTAAAGAAAAAGAAGAAACGGAAAAAGGAATGATGGGCTGAAGTTTGCTATGTCCAAAGCATATGATAGAGTAGAGTGGCCTTTGGTCCATACATTCCTCACCTCAACGGGATTCACGGAGCATCTGTGAAATACCATCATGAAGTGTGTCTCAACGGTCGCATATCAAACTCTTATCAACGGCAAGCCTAGCAAGTCTTTTTATCCAGAAAAAGGACTTCGCCAAGGTGATCATATTTCCTCGCATTTATTCATTTTATTTGATCATGTGTTGTTTGGTCTTCTCCACAACGTGGTCATTGTGAATCACACACATGGGCTGAAAATTACTAGAAGCACTTCAAATATCACGCGCCTCCCATTTGCGGATGATAGACTCCTTTTCTCTTAAGCTAGTCAACAGGAAGCCACAACCATATTGGGCGTTCTAGACATCTATAAAAAATATTTGGGCAAGTTGTTAACATGAACAAATCTGAAGCCATTTTTAGTCTAAATGTGCTTGCGGTCGATAGGAAAATGACCAATAACCTGATCAGAGCAAAGATTATGGATTCTCATAATAGGTACCTTGGCCTCATTGTTGTCTTTGAGAGGTCAAAAATGGTTATCTTCTCTTTTGTTAAGGACCGTGACCGGAAGAAATTGAAGGGATGGAAAGAGAAATTCCTTCCAAGGGCAAGGAAGGAAGTAATAATTATAGTAGTGTCCAAAGCAATACCCAAATATGTGATGAGTTGCTTCAAAATCCCGGACGAATGTTGCAAAGAAATTGAGAACATGATAGCACATTTTTGGTGGGGCTCAAGAGGTGGTAAGATGCACTGGTTGAATTGGTAAAAGATGCTTGTCTCCAAGGATAATGGCGGCATGGGTTTTAGAGGTTTTATTGACGTCAACAATGCCCTCTTCAGAATACAATGTTAACAGTTGATCACCGATGAAAATTCACTAATAGGTAAGATTTTTAAAAGTAGATATTATCGTCGAGGATCCCTTTTGGAGGCAAATTCAGGGTAGTAGCATAGGGATGCTTGGCGAAGCATCCTTTCCGCTAGACCCTATTCCAATCGGGCACTCTCATCTAACACAATTTCATCCAAGCTTAAATTGTTCAAGTTTTTTTTTATTTAGAATGTAGAATAAATGCCTTTTGATTTTCTTCTTTTCTCTCTTGTATGGAAACTGTCTAATATTAAAATATTGTCAGATTCTATAAACTATTGGCATTTACATTTCTCTCATTAGTTACTCATACAAAGTGAAAAAATTCTTCTCTGAGATGGACATTCATCAAAATTACTATAAGTTTATTTGACTTTTTCAACCTCGTTATTTGAAATGAAGTTTCTTTTATTGACCTTGAAAAAAGAGTATTTAGATAGAAGTACAAGGATCTGTTGACATAGTTTACGACATCAGTGTGCGACATTTCATTAGAGGTTGTCATTGATAGAAAGTATTTACGTTGTTTATTACTTTATCACATACTTAGTATGAACAAGACAATCATTTCTAGTGACACATTATGTGTTCTACCCTTGACAAATATCAGATGATTATTTCTAGTTATTACAGATGATCTTATCTCAGTTGCTTATTGATTGGATATGTACCCACACACTTAATATAAAACAGACAACATATATATTGTTCTTCCTATTTTCATTATCATCAAAACATCAAAGATAGATATTGTATATGAACCAACTTGGTTCTTACAAATATGACTTAGACAATGAATGTTAAAAAAAATAAAATTAAGGAAAATGTTAGATTTTATTATTTGATTTAGAAAGAAATTGACAATTTTTACCTAAAAAACGTGTGTAAAAATTTGAGAAAATGATGTATATGATTTTTCTAGGGTAGTTTCCTTTTATTATATTGATAGGATATTATAGTCTTGAATATAACATATCACAATAAACCCATTCCCCCTTGCTTTTGTTTTCTTTTTTAATATCAATAAATAGTTTTAGCTAATGCAATTGATTGTAAGATTTTTGGAGTGCCAACATAGTTGAGATGTCAGAAAGCTATGGATATAAATTGATACATATGCATTAACGAAATTAACATTATGGCTCGTTATAGATGATATGGAAGGCAAAACGATTTGTTCTCGATTATGATTATCATTTTTTACAAAAAAAAGAAAACGAAAAAAAAAGGAATTATAATTTTCATTAAAGAAATTATCAAACATCTTAATCATTTTCTAATTGTCATGGTTTAAAAAACCTATTTACCTCGGGTAACACAAAAATGTCCAAATGTAACTCTTAAATGGTTTCAATAGCCATTATCCTCACAATTAGTTAATCAATTTGCCCCATGGTCATTATATTTTTTTTTTATTGTACACTATATTTTATCTAATCAAGATCTTTATTTTTCTCACATCAATCTTGCCCCATGGTCATTATAAATAAGTGTCGATTAAAATCATATTTCATAAGAAACTATTACTTGTAGCTACGATGAAAACCAATTTGATTATTTTATTGTGCTTTTATGCCTTTATTCTTATCTCTGTTGTGGCAATCGAGTCTTCCGAAGAAGAGGAGCCTTGTATACACCATTTTATATATAAATAGTAGCAATGTATATATTTTTTTTCCTATTTTTAATATTTAATAAAAAGTTTCGGTTATCTTTCAGTGGTTGAAATAGAAGAAGAGGAGCCATATGAAGAGCTAAATTGCTATGGATGGTGGGTGCGTTGGAAGGATGGTGGCGCTTGCACCGGTGGAAACTATGAACCCTTTCCCGATGGTGGGAGCCGTAGTGAAAATTTTGTAAAATTTCTCAATAATGCAAAACGGAACGACGAAGGAAACAAGGAAAGTGATGGAAACAACATAGGCTTTCCCATTGGTAGAAAGGTGGGAGACCGTGGAAAAGTGTGAAAGACAATTGAGGAAACAAGTCAAGCATAGGAGAAACCTTCATGAAAAACTAGACACATATACATGTATGATGTATACATGCTGACATATTACTTAATATTGTAAGAAATATAAAATAAAGAATGACCTTATAGTCTTACAATGAAATAATATTATTATTATTATTTATAAGATTGATGTTATTACATCACACATAGTTAATGTAACTTGAGATAATCATAATTCTCAAACTTTATCTTTGTCCATCATTTCCTTCGTATCGATTTAAATTAGTTTCACAATTTTTTATTTTTGGATGTCACAATATATAGACAAAAATATAAATGACAGAAATCTTAAATAATAATAAAATTGTCTCGTTGAAATATTTAAAAGTCCCCAACAACAGAGTCAAAAACTTGATAAACTTTTAACAAGTTTACTAAAAATTTGATAAACTTTTAACAGATTGTCATCATGTTTCACAATTTTCTATTGTTGGATATCTCAGCATTTAACACACATGAAAAATTGGTTATTTTGATGAAACATATTCTTCAATCTTTATCAAGAAACATCAAGAATCAAGATTAATGTTTTATGTAAAGCATCTAGTAATAATGCTTCTTACACCAGTTTTGAAACCATATCATTTTTTATGTTAGAGAAAGAATATGCTATATGGAAACATGATGTTTTTAAACTATTTAAACTTTGTAAAAAAGAAATTGAATTACCTATTTAGAATATACCATCTTATGTTTTCATGTGTTATAGTTGAAATTCTGTTTTCTAATGCTCACAACCTTAATCATCCCACTATCCTGAAATAACAGAGGGTTTTTTAGTGGTTGAAATTACAAAGTTTTGTTAATCATGTTCATCTACTTTATGAATAGTACACTATTGACGGTGTATTATCTTATCGTTCCATTAGAAAGTACCAGCATGATCAACGTATGATTTGAGGATTGTCAACCCTTTTGATGTTTCTTGTAATGTAAGAGTTTTTTCTTAAGAAAATAATAAAAATATCAATACATCATTTTCCCTTTTTTGCAACATTTTTTAACATGGAACGATTTTAATTTCAGGTGTCTTTTATGCGAGCTTTGCCTATTGTATAAGGGGACGTTTTTGTCCCTCTTTGGCCACACTATTCATAAATGTTGCCAACGTTTTTTATGTGTTGCCATCAGTCACATTTTTTAAATGTTGCCAGAAAGTAAACCAGGCAGTTTCGAAACGTATTTATACCTATATGTAAAAGATTTTGACTTTAGATTTTTTTTATATGAAAAAATAATAAAAACTTAATGTTGTCAATACATTCAATTTTTTTTGATACTATTAATAGTGAAATGAAACCAAAAAAAAATAGTGAATGGTATATACACACTCCGATCACATTTATAAGAAAAAAATAATTTTTTAAATTTTTTGAATAATTAATATATACGATTTATATAAAAACAAGATACGTTATTTTTTTTTGTAAAAAACAAGATACGTTAGATACAAGAGTGTGTGTCAAGCTAGAGGAATGTGTTGGTATGAGAAAGGAATAATAACTTTTAACTTCATCCACTCATGCTTGTCCAACTTACATAACATTTTTGACTAAAGAGTCTCTTCAACTCAAAGTCCCTAGAAACCTCTCGACACTTTAGATCATTTTTATATATGAAACAGCTTTTCTTCATTAACAATAATTTCCACTTTCCATATCTATGGCCAGATACAACAATAGCTACTACTCTTGGGAATATTTCTCTATCCCAATTCATCTTTGTTTCTTCACAATCATCCTTTTCTTCGTGTTAGCATTTTCATGGTACATAAACTATGAATACATGTACGAGGACATGTTTATTCATGTGAAGATTTTGTTGGCCCTTGTGCCACTAATATTGTTGCTTGTTGTTCAATGTCTCTCAAGTGAAGGATCGTTTCCTTTACCTTTGCCAGAGGAAAGAGAGTCTCTACATAGAGCTAGTGGATCTCCATGGGGAGTTGCACTGTTGCTTGTGTTCCTTTTGTTCATGATGGCTCATCAGTCTTCTTTTCATGAACGTTGGTTTCCTTTGGTTACCAGGTGAAGATTGAAGAAGATTTTATTTTCAAAATATCCCAAATGAGTTGGTGTTTATCTAGAACTGACACTTTAGATTGAACGTGTGTCGGTGTGTTTGACATCTGATGTATAATTACCAAATGATGCAGATACATGTAGTTATATTTAATTATTTTTATTTTCTTAAATTATTATTGAGTATCACGGACATGTATCTCATAATAATTTTATAAGTACCTTTGCAAGTCTTGAGATTTACTCACCTAAATTCTATTAAAACAATAATACATGTATATTAATTTCCTCTTGTCTCACATTTTTTTAAAGCAGAGCAAAACATAGATAAATTATACATTAAATTTTGTTATTGCGCAACTCTAACCTTCATCTATGCATATGTTTGTGTTACTTCAAGCTGGAATTTGGAATTCAAAGTATTAATTTTTTTTTCCTATGCATTTTGGACGACTTTATATTGTCATTGGCTATATAGCCACTAACCTCTTTTTGATTAATTAGATCTGTCGGCAGAGTAAGAGGCATAAGAAATTGAATTCAAGACAATTCATCTTTTTAAATATATCAAAATATAAGCACCAGAAAATTATATTATTGATCAACAATAGATAGATGACATTCACAATAATTGTGATATTGTGATAGACAATAATTGACAATAATCTTTGCAAAGTATTGCCGAACATAAGAATCGTGAAATTACTATAAATTACCTATTACTTTGTTGAGTAGAGAATAGATTGATTTGTTGGATAATATGATTTAGATAAACATTATAAAAACTGTGATTAATAATGATAAAAGATGTTAAGGATGAGTATATATATTCTCTTTTTCCATTGATGTCGTGACTTGGCCTAAATATTGCTTCATCGTTTTTATTCTAGTAATAAATATGTGTTAAAATATGTGTTTCTAACATTTTTTTTAAAATAAATAACTCCGTCAAAACACTAAGCACAAGCCAAACACACTATAAACTTCACATGTTCCTTTGTAACACTTAATGATTAGTTAGTAAATTCTATTACTTGATATTAAATTAAACTCTAAGTCTATCTAACAATCAATGTCATTCAAAATCAAAGTCCGTTTTGCCTATTAACAAATTTTAAAAATGTAAATAGTTAACTCATACAATTTTAGAGGGAAAATTAATGATTTTCTACGTCTAGATAGAAACTAAAAATAAATACTTAAAGGGTGTTTGTTTCATGGATTGCAAATTTATTCTGGAACGTGACATTGGGAATAAATTTAGTTGGACTTACTATTATTGTAGTTTCACCACGTAAACAAACACACTTTAAACTATTAAATACATGAAGGGACATGACTCAAATTATAGCTTGAAAATAGAAAATATGGGCCATCTTTCGAATAAGCAAGACACAGGTTTCCCAATGATATGATCCCAATTTCTTAGTATCAGACAGACACAAACCGAAACTAATGCATTCTAGGTTGTTTTTTTCATCCTTGATTTTCTCTTCTTCACACGTTCTGGTCGACCTCGACAGCATTGTGGCATCCTCCTATTGGAGAACACCATTTGTCCTCAACTTTTGATCACACGGTCACTTTACTACTGGGATAATCTCGATGCATCCTCACAATAAATAAATAAACAAAGAAGCAATAGTAGAGAAAAAAAAAGTTTCATCCTCACAATATAAAGTGTGATTAATTCAAAGCCACTATAAACCTCGAAACTATGCCAAGATACACCAATAGCTACTATTTCTGGGAATATTTTTCTTTCCCAGTTCATCTTTGTTTGTTCATGTTCATCCTTTTCTTCGTGTTAGCATTTTCATGGTACATAAAGTATGAGTACGTGTACGAGGACAAGTTTATTCAGCTGAAGATTTTGCTGGCCCTTGTGCCACTAATGTTGTTGCTCGTTGTTCATTGTCTCTCAAGTGGAGAATCGTTCACTTTACCTTTACCAGAGGAGAGGGAATCATTGCATAGAGCTGGTGGATCTCCATGGGGAGTGGCACTCTTGCTTGTTTTCCTTTTGTTTATGATTGCTTATCAATCTTCTTTTCATGAACGTTGGTTTCCTTTGGCTACAAGATGAAGATCTCATTCTAAACTAGTGTGGAATGAGTTGGTATCTATATAGAATCAACACTTCAGATTGGAGGCCTGATACCGACATGATACTAACATATATAGTTACGTTCAATCACTCTCGTTCTGTTAAAGAAATATTATTGTGTAGGAGTTAGTGTCAGTATTGTGTCTAATATCTATGTTTGTGTCGTGCTTCATCGGTTGACGTTGGTGGCCAGCGTGTGTGAACTCTATGCAATAATTTTCATAGAATAATTTTCATGAATTTTGTTAAAATAATTTGTTTTTTCAGATAATTGTTTAGTGATTCATAACTATATAAGGATTGGTCATGGAATATCTAACCCACATAATTTATTTGTCAGCAAAAGTGAGTCAATTGGTAGGGATAAGGATATCTAACCCACATCCTATGGGGATGTGAGTTCAGACTTTATAGCCATATAGAGGACTTTAAAGCTAGATAATTTTGAAGGAACATCATGAACCCCCAAGATACATTTGATTCCAATAATGTGCAATCACGATCCAGTGAATGCATGCATCTTAGTGGATGTTGATCGATGACGTTCAAAAATTAAAGTTTGATATTTTTAATTTAAAATTCACTACAAGAAAAAAAGCTCTTTACGACGGTTAAAATTGGGTTTTGCGACTGTTCAAACCGTCACAATTTGCCATTTGCGATAGTTACCCAATGGCAAAGGAAATGCATGTCACCATACCATTTTGCGACAGTTCAAAAACTCATCGTTACAAATGTCGTAGGGAGTATTACAACAGTTGCAAAACACTCATTTTTTATTTTGGAACAGGATGTTGCGACAGTTTAGAACCGCCACAATTCATGAAAAATATTTAGGTTTGATTTGAGCAAATGATATTTTTTTGACAAAACATGAATTAAATATGAATTTTTATATTTTTTAAAGTTTAAAATTCATATATCGTAAAAAAATCTAATTTTTTTGGAGGGATTTTTATAATATTCTAACAAATTAATCTGTAAATTATATCACTTATTATTAAATTAAACGCTAAATTTATCAACGTAATTCATATCAAAGTCTGTTTTGCCTATTCACAAATTTTAAAAATGTAAATATTTAACTCATATAATTTTATAGGGAATGGTAATGATTTTCTCCGTCTACGAAATTTTTCCACTTCTATCATGAAAAATAAAATAAAAGCTAGAAATAAATATTTATAATTGGACGTACGTTTATTGTAGTTTCACCACATAAACAAACATAGACTTTAGACTATTAAATACATGAAGGGACATGACTCCAATTTAACCGTTCATTACTCAATAGTTGTTGATGACCAATTATCCTCGCAAGTAGGTAACAAAATATTACATTCTATAATTTTTTTTAATCAAGAAATATTATCTTTTTTTTTGGCTGTACAATGTATTTTATCTAATCATGTTCTTTTTGTTCCTCTTATGTTTAGTGTCTCATGATCATTATATATATAGTTTTTGATTGTGTTCATCATATCTCAGAATATACTATTAATTTGTGGTAATAAAGATGAAAACCAAGTTGTTTGTCTCTGCGTGCTTCTATGCACTACTTGTCATTTTTTTTTTGGCAACTACGCCTTCCGAAGGTAAACAATGTATATATACAAAATAGTTTTCATATATGCACAATCGTTTTATTCTTTTAAATTTAATAAAAAAAAGTCTTTTATATTTGCAGCTGCTGAAACAAAAAAAACAAAGATAAATATTGGGGTACATGGATATGGATATGCAAACTGGCTAGGCAGAGGTACAATATTGCAAGGCGGCGATAGAAACACAAACGAGTGTGGTGGTGGGAATTTTTTCTTTTGTTTATATCAAATAAAAAATATTTATTTTCAGT
>Ga0099826_10003350_pt1 | contig 10835 bp, 6 predicted proteins | sample Mtrugardesep15_FD_76830 | JGI IMG/M metagenome (GOLD analysis project Ga0099826, IMG submission 76830) | Root nodule microbial communities of legume samples collected from California, USA - M. trunc garden sep15 | ecosystem: Host-associated > Plants > Roots > Nodule | place: USA: California...
TGTTTGCTTTTACTGCTTTATATATATATATAAGGGATGTATCAAGTGAGAGGAGCAATTACAATGAGAGATGAGAGGACTCATTAGTAGCCTTTAGATCAAATTGTACGGATCAGATTAAAAGCTCGATATAAAATTAATTACACATGATTATTTTCCCTTTTTTTTATTCGCTTCTCCCCGTTACCACTTCTCCTTCTCTATCGGTTTTCACCTTTCTTCTCTCTCAAGCTCCATCGCTCAAATCCAATTTGTTGTACCACTCATACACAGTAATAATTAACTTCTCAACTTTATACATTTTTTTTTGGGGAATTAGTCACTTCAATCCCTAAATGGGAAAAGATTAGTCACTTTAGTCCTTGAATGCAGAGAAATTGCAAAACAGTCCCTGAATGTAGACTTGTTGGTCAATTTCAGGGACTAAAGTGACTAATGGAGTCTACATTCAGGGACTAAATTAACTACGGAGTCTGCATTCAGGGACTAAATTGACTAACAGAGTCCACATTCAGGGACTATTTTGCAATTTATCTGCATTCAGGGACTAAAGTGACTACTCCTTTCCTATTCAGGGACTGAAGTGACTAATCTCCCATTTTTTTTTTTCAATTGGTTTAATTAAAAAATTCTTTTCATGCACAGTTGGTAGCGATTTTAGTGCTCAAGGATGCATCCATGGTAATGTGAGGAAATGTTGTTTCTACTGAGCTATGGAGCCGTTAGGAATTTTGTTTCTACTAATTTCATATCGATATAAATTATGATATAAATTATTAATTTAGAAAAACCTTTAGTTTCCATGATAAAAAACCCTAGAATTTGGAATTTGTTATATGAACTTTTAATTAATTTTGAGAAACATGACACCAACCAAATTAGGGATAACAAGACATAGATATGAATTGGAGAAGAGCTTAAAAAATGCAGAAAGGGAACAAGTGGAGTTTGATTTACTAAATAGAAAAATTCGTTCAACTTTGAAGTTTGAATTGCATCTGAACCGTTTCCGATAGAGGAGGAAGGAGAAAGGGTAACTCATAAAGATGAAGAACGAGAAGCGAATAAAAAGAAGGGGAAAAATCACGTGTAATTAATTTTATATGGAGCTTTTAATCTGATCCGTACAATTTGATCTAATCGCGATTAATGAGTCCTCTCTTCTCTCACAATAAAAACTCCTCTCACTTTATATATATATCATTTAGCATGATTGATCAATGCATATAAATGTGTCAAGAAGGTGGTTGTAGCTCTGTTGGTGATCTAAGGGACACCAAAGGAGATATAAGCAGGAGGATCAGGGTTTGATCCCTGGAAACTAAAATAACCACCAACATTTGTTTATAAAAAAAGTGCATGAGATATGTCGATAGCTACCACCAGATGGTAGAGTCATAGGGTTAAGAAATGCATATTTCCTGTATAACTTAAATTGGTAATGGTATAATTAAGAGGGTTAAAAGATGGTGGAAGGTATATAGCAGAGAATGTTGCAATTGAAGAAAGAGGTAATTTGTGTGTACTTTGCCCATGTTTGGAAGAAGAAACTGTCTAAATTAGCACACTAGACTTTGAAACCTCCATATTTGAATTTTTCTCGTAGTCATCTTTAAAAGATAAAAATGTGTAGCCTAAGATACCCACTCAACTTTGAGTGATATGCAAATACGCGTATTACGCATGCTAGTTAATAGTTATGTTCTCTGCATGAGGAAAGAAGTTATACTTATACTCTTACTTCTTCATGTAAATTGTCAAGGGAGCGTGAATGGACGTGTCATATTTGGTTATGGCCTATGGGAATGAATAGGAGCATTAGAGCATACATTGCTGTGAACTAGTTTAAGTGTTGTATTTAATTTGAGTGTCAACAGCCGAAGTTGGTGTAGTAACTGGCCAATTCAGTTACATATGAATTTAGTGAACTCAGTTGAGAACCTAACTAAGTATATTTCATGCTTTTGTTTCCAGATTGTGCAGGATTCTGAGTAGATGCTATATTTGGATCCTGGTTCCTGGACAGTGAAACAGAACATTTTCCTGACTATTGATCGTTCCTTTACTCAGTTATAGCTATTGAAAATGTTGAACTGCATGATCATAAATTAGCAATACCGCTGATGGAAATTTATTTCCAAGCTGTTATCATTTTGTTCTCCTGTAATTCTGCACTATGTTTATGTTCTGAAAGATAAAAGGTTAAAAAAAAAGCTTTCTTCAGATCTGATTATCTTATTCCATACGGGTGTTTTAAAAGTTGAATTGGAGATTTAACCAGCAATAAGAATTCTTTATGCCTACATGTATTTTGCATACGATGTTTATATAATAACTTGTATAAAGACAAGGGAGTTTGTACCAAAAAAATATCACTGATAAGTCATCTAAGTTTTTATCTGCCATGTCTCTCTTCCTTTTGGTTTTAAAGAGCCTAATAGGGAAATTTGCACACACTAAGTGTGGTGGCTAGGGATCTTGCAGGATTTCAAATAAGTCCAGTTATATATCTTTAAAGAGCCTCATAGCCAAAATGCTTGAACATCTTTGCGAACAACAATTTCATATGGCAGTGAGAAATTGAATGCATATTAGTTGCCTTCTTTCGTATTTGTTAATCATGTTTTTTGGCTAAGAACGTACCGTAACATTCAAAGCAATGTTGATTCAACTAGTCATTCAGAGTTTTGAATTTGAACCATAAACCTGAGAACAGAATTAGCAGCATGGTCCTACGATCCTAAAACACAATAATCCCAACAGAAATAAACCATAGCAGTCATCATGAATGAAAACAAACTATTCCGTTGGTAAGTGACTAAAGCAAGTCTTCCATGTAGAATTTGCAAATTTCATCTTTTGACTAATAGAAGTTCTTCAAAATGACAATCTTATCTGAAATAAGTCCAGTTAAACATTATTAGGATTTCAAATTACATTACTCGTCGAAATAAAGGGATTCAAGTCAGTTATATAAATGTAGTTTAGATGGTAAAAAATTGCAAGAGACATTTTAATATGTTGAGGTAGGATTAGTTTTAAAAGAGAGAACAATATGAGGGAGTATGATTGTGGGAAAATTTGGATTATCTGAGAAGAGAAAGAGAAAAATGTTAGATTATAACGTTATTAATATTATTTTTTTTGACAAAAAAAACTATGGACTAGAAAGAATGTCAAGGGTACACAAGCAACCAATAACCTTGTTTTCTAAATTTAAGAGTGAGGGGTGAGTACTCCATAACAATATGTCAAATATATAAATGATGGAAAATGCTTGTTTTCACGAAGAGAAATTTGATGAAACTAAAAAAATGTGTTTTGATTTGCTCTGATAAATGTTATCCTCTATGCTATTTCTTTTGAAGTTAACCTTCACTACATTGTTCCCTTCAGTTCTGATAATAACGTTCCTGTAAGCTACTTTTATGAAGCTTCTAGGGAATTTAAATTACCTAGTATTACACATATTATCTTAAGTTGTTGGTTAGTTAGAAGGCCGTTATTAGTTGATCATGATTAGTTGAGTTCTCAAAAACTGTTAATAGATACTTGTGTATATAAAGGTGCTCATAGAAGAATAATCATAATTTCATGTCATCCACATCATGTAGATTGTAGAGAAACTTTTCAAGTTCTACTTTCATTCCTCCCTCCTCCAACTCTAATGAATGGGAGAAGTTACCTGCATACTTGGTCCAGATTGATTGAAAGGCATTAATCATCATGAGATATTATTACAATATTACAAAACAAAACATCCTCGTAAAAGAAGGGATCTAGCTATCTTTACATAACAACTTACAAGCTTAAACAGAAACCATATAAAGTATAAACCATTCAGTTCATTATTTCACTTACAAATTTGCCTTTATTAGTCTTGCATCATATGTTTCCAAAATGGATCAACATGTGGTGCAATGTCTTATCAGTGAATTTACAAATACAATGGTCCACTGAAAGATTTGAAATTCTTTTCCAGCAAAAAAGTTTCTCCATATGCTTCCAGTTACTTACTCTATGTGCTTGTTCTCTTATAAACATATGATTTTGAGAAAAACCAGAAGGCGGTTAATCCCACTGCACTAAGAGCAGCCAGAAGAGCATAGAAATAGTCAAGATGTGCACGATTAAGATTACTTGCAAACCAGCCATCATGTCCTTCTTTACTTGTTCCTTTTTGAATAGCAGAGATGAGAAAGCTACTCAAAAAGCTCCCAACCCCAAAAATACTTAAATAGAGGGAAAGACCCACACTTCTTAATTCATCCGGGACCTGATCATAGAAAAATTCTTGCAGACCTACCATTGTAAAGACATCAGATACTCCAAACAAGACATATTGAGGAATCAACCACCAGATGCTCATAGGTATTGTCACATCTGGCATATCAATTAGCCCATGATCACGAGCCACTTTGAGTCTTTTCATCTCAACAAAAGCTGCAATTACCATAGAAATTACAGAAAAAAGAATTCCGGCTCCAATTCTCTGTAGCATAGTGATGCCAGAGGGTTTGCCAGTAAAGGTTCTTGCTATAGGAACGATAATGCGGTCATAGACAGGAATAAAGAGAACAATAGAGAGACTGATGAAGGATTGAAGAGAAGCAGGGGGTACATAAAAACCAGGCAAAATTTTCCTGTCCAATGTAACACCTTGTTTGGTAAAGAATGTAGAAGACTGAGAAAACACAATGGCAAAAATTAAACTCGTAGCCCATATTGGAACAAGCCTGAAGATTGTCTTTGCTTCTTCAACATCAGAGACACTGCAAACTTTCCCCTTTTCCTTTGATCCGTCTGATGCAATTAATGCTTTGTTTAAGAAGCTGCAATATTTCAGAGTAATTGTAAGACAAAAATATTTTCCCAATACAAATATAAGAATATACAACATGACAATCTCATTTCATCAGTTTAGAAGAATCCACGTTGTATTGAATGAATGGTTTTATAGTTACCTAAACTGTTGAGAAGGTTGGTGAGGCAGAGAAGGATGAGGTTCCTCTTGTTGAGTAGTTCGGAAGTTACGGAGTGCAGCAATAAACACTCTACCGATTCTCGAAAAAGGTCCCCGTTGTTGATTCCCTGGAATGCTAAACCGATATGTCCAAGTTCCAAGCGAGAAAAGAGACAACGCAATTATCATAGCAATGCAAGGGACACCAAAACCAAGAACCCAACCAACATTATCCTGAACATAGTTCAATATGGAAACAGTAACAAGGAGACCTGCAGTGAAGGTAAAATACCACCAATTGAAAAAGGAGCTTCTAGACCTGAGTTCCTGCGGGTGGTTGATATCAAACTGATCAGCTCCAAATGCCTGAACACAAGGCTTATGTCCACCTTGTGCAAATGCGACAAGATATAAAGAAAAGAAGAACAATATTGGTTGGCCTGCGTGGTCACCATCCGAAGGCAGTGTAGCCGACAACGTCAATAAGCTGAGTGCCTGCAGGGAGTGAGATTAACAATCAATCAATCAACCCGAGAACAAAGAGAATAGAATAGAATAGTGATTACGAACCAGAATATAAACAAGGGAAGCGATAATGATGGTGCGGTAACGGCCGAGAAAAGAATCAGCAAGGAAAGCACCGAGGAGAGGGAGCAAGGAAGCTGTTCCAGACCAGATGTTAACATTCTCGGCTGCAGTTGCAGTGGATTGAGCAAGTGGGCCAGTCAAATAATTGATCAAGTTTGAATTGATTCCATAGTAAGCAAACCTCTCAGCAACTTCCACACCTTCGAAAAATGAATTGAATTGAATTGAATAAATCATCATAAGTAAGTGAAATGAAATTAATAGATTAGTTTACTTTACTTACTTATAATGAAGGCAGCAGCTCTCCAACCACCAGAGGTGGATCGTAGGACTGGGCGGCCTTTGAAGTCAACGACGCCGTCTACAGTATCCAACAGCAGCGGAGTTTCACAATCGCCGCCGGCCATTTTCTGCGCAGGGTGGAAGTGTGATGATTAAGCCAGCGAGGTCACATCCTTTCCTTGTTTTTTTATTTTCACATAACTACCATTTCAAATTATTCTATCATCTTTTTATATAGAAACAAATTATCATTTCATTTTCACATAACCACCCTACCATTTCAAATTATTCGATGATATTTTCAAATGGAAACAAAGTTGATTGTGCATTAAATTAGGAATTAAATTGAATCTTATTATATTTTTATTTTCATAGAAAATCTCACAAAGGGTCACATCTAAACGGATCTAAAGTGAGTCATAGTTCTATAAAATTTTAAAATAAAAATAAAATTAAAGGGTGAATATGTTTCTATTTTATTTTATAAAGAGGAATTTTTTTTATCAAAAAAAAAGATATTTTTTTATCAAGTCAAAATGAAATATATTAATCACACAATTTTTCTTCCCGACACAAAATGCACATGAATAACTAAGAGAAAAAAGTTTTCATTACAATAATACACCGACGAACAAAGAAAACAACACAAGAATTCACTCAAGGGGGCTAAACCCAAATACATCGAAGGATTAATCCACATGCAGGTAGGAATAGGCTGGGTCGAGCCGGACTTTGCTTAAATAGGTCAAAGGCTTTATTTTAGGTCTGACCTGACCTTTTTAAAAGTCTAGCCTGACCTATTAGCCTGATTAAAAGCCTAATTTCTACTAACAATTTTAAATATAACATTTGACATATTTATAAAAAGGGAAATGCTAACCGGTGCCCCAGGGCATGGGTTAAAGTTATGAAAAAGGAAATTATACGGTAGTTAATGCATTGAAATTATGTAATTAATTTATAATAATAATAAAGTCAAAAACAGTTTCCTTTTATGCTAATAATTCCTTTTTATGGTATGATTAACCAGTGCTCCGGGGGCACGGTTAGCAGAACCCTTATAAAAAAGCTAATAAACATATATTTTTTAAAGGCTAATAGGTCAATAAAATCTTATAAAGCATGTACATCTATTTTCCCCCACTTTATAAGAATATATTGCATGTATATCTAATAAAATTTTGTAGAGCTAGCACATCCATTTTGTATAGGCTAATAAGCGTGTATTAGATAACAGAACATATATAATTACACATATATGCGCCGGCCTGGTAGGCCTAATAGGCTTTTCTATAAGCCTTAGCCTAGCCTATTTAAATTAATGAGCTTTTTAAAAAGTTTGAGCCTAACCTATTTAATAAACGAAAATTGCTTTTTTGACAATGAATACTTCCTATTGACACACGTAAAATACTAAAATGCCCCCAGCGACAGTTAACTACCGTTGGGAGAACCGTCGACAGTTAACAGCCGCTGGCACTCAATGGTAGTTAACTGCCGTTGCAATGTTTCTATGTACAGGATGTTCCTAGACATCCGTAAGATGTCGCTCAAATGCCTACATAGTTGCTATCCACTGTGCTGCAAAACGCTCAGGCGTGGTTCTACACTGCTTGGGGAGATGCGTGTGAGAAACCATGGCATCATGAACCTGGCTACATGGCTTGGTATGCCAAAGTCTCTCACCCTCGTATTCTCCCACCTAGTGAAGGATCTCCTCCCAGGCCGACGAACGTGGAACATATCATGGAGGAGGAGCATGCCAGAGAGATGCCTGACACACTGACGATCATCCGGGATGTGGTGCATATAGTTGATGATATTGTGGCCAGGCAAGCCGAGATGACTAAAGAGGAGATTGTCCAGGAGGTGATGCGGATAGCCGATACTGGTCGCCCTGCCCTTACATATCAGACTGCCAGGCGGCGTAGGGGGCAGAGGCAGGGTAGGCAGCAGGGTTGATTATGATTAGGGTTTTTTTTATGTACTTTTTGACTATGATCATGGTGATGTATAATTATGACATGTTCCGTACATTTTGGTATTTCTATGACATTTCCCGGCATACCGTTTATATTATTTCTTGCGTTTTAATTTAATCCTGTTAAATATTATTTTGTACGTACGTTTTAATTTCCCGACATATCTTGGTTCTTCACTTTAATTTGCAATTGGATGCAAAACCAGGAAAAATTCTCCTGGAAAACCAGTGCAGACTGCACTGGTCTTGTTTACTGGTGTGAACGGCAGTTAACTGCCGCTGGTGCCAGTGGTTGTTAACTGCCGTCGGTTACTTGAGCGGTTGTTAACTGCCGCTGGGGACATTTTAGTATTTTTCTTGTGTCAATAGGAAGTTTTTATTGTCAGAAAAACAATTTTCTTAATAAACAAGCTAGGCCAAACCAAACTTTAAGTAGGCCGAGCCATAAGCCCATGATAGACGGTCTGGCCTATTCCCACCCCTACACGTAACTAAGATCAAAAGTTATGTATGGATTTTTTTTTTTTTTGACCACAAAGTAGATAACAATTTTACTTTATCAAACACATGATCAATTGACTCCACCGGCTGCAGGAAACAAAGGTGGTTCATTTCCTTCCAGATGCCCCATGCACAAGCGAGTCAAATAGTAGTATGAAATTAATGACGGATTTTGTCGGAGAAACAACCAAGTGCGCCAAACAATAGAACGCAGTCACACAAATGAAAAGTGTTTACAAAATGAATACCCAACCATTGTCTATCTAGTAACCAAATGCTTTCAAAAATTTGACATCCCTCCTTCAATATTTTTTTTACATCCCAAAAATAAATGATCGATGTATTAATCAAGATTGCAACCAGAAACACATATATTTAGATTTTGTTACATAATTCCTTATCTTACCAAATTATCTTTGGTTGGAAACCGATTTCATAATCGACACCAAGCAAAAATTCAATTTTTTAACGGGACAACTTTGGTCTTATGAAAACCATTATGATGTAGTGTCTCCACCACTGTGAATGTCATATTTGTGACGCCTTAAACCACAAAATAAGATATATCAAATTTACATTAGTTTCTTTAACATTTGCCGTGAATGAAATTGAAGTTTTTCAAAAATACTTTTTCAAAAATGGTCAAGAATATCACATTTACACAACACATATACTTACAAATTCGCATACCTTAAAAGTGTTTCAATTTAGAACTTTAATAATAAAATGACTTTACAAAAATATAGTTTGAAAATAGAGCAATTCTTAGTTGGTCACATGACCAACACATTGCATTTGGAAGTAATGATTTTTACAAGACTCATCATTATACATAGAACTATGAAAGTCTTTCAATACATTGCTACAATGACTTTCAAAATCTCTAAGCTTCAACCGAGACATGTGGTTACATGCGTCATTGCAAGTGCCAAACATGGACAACGAAGCATAAATAATTTGAAATCATGTTAAAGGTATAAAATATGCAGAATAAACACGTACGCATATTGTTTAAAAAAAAAAAAAAACGTACGCATATGGAAACATTGTCACGTATATCAAACACAACAACATAGAGACATTTGTCATATTATAGAAACAATCAAAATACATGGCAATAACATGGAATATCACGTGAAAACAATAGTTAGGATCTGGTATTTACAACCATGTCTTAGTCCACAACAATGTCAATTAATGTGAGGACATTTTATGTGTGCTCGTTTGATCCCGGGTCTCCACACTAGATCAATAGTAAAAAAATAAAATAAAACCACACATGGATGTAAACAATGTACATACAAGTACTATCATTATTTTTTCATCAGCAATAGAGCTCATAGTATGTAAACAATGCACACAGACATAAAGAAATGATTCTATAAACTGGTTTATTGTCACCAAGTTCAATTAAATATCACATGTTGGACACGACAAATTGAATCATACAAGAAACCACACGTGGATGTATATTCAAAATCGGGAGGCACCAATTCTTTGCTAAAACGTTTACTTTACAATGTAATGTAAACAGAACGAATATATACCACAATACATTCCCTTTTGAATATTGCTGTTTAATTCCATTGTTACAATGAATATCGTTAACAACAATGAGAGTAGATAATCAGAATGTAGTTACTGGTTACTAAAACCAGGATGAATCAAGCAACAATAAGCAAAGTTACTTTTAAATATTCTCCTCGAATGAAGAACTACATTCCATGGAATGGCTAATGAGTAATGACATAAAAAAAAGTACTGCATTGTTGAAGCTAGCATTACAGCAAGCAAATGCAAAATATGCGATAATGCAAAAGCCTTACATAAAAAAACCCCTATTAGTACTTTCGCTTCTTATTTCCCGGTATAACCGGGGTGACAAGAGCTCGTTCCTTCCTCTTAGCAAAAGCATTGGTTCTGCTTTCGTCTTCGTTGTCTTCATCATCATTTAAAACATCACTCGCAGTTGTAGTAGACTCTTTGGCAATATTGGCTGCTTTTCATTTTTCAGCATCCAATTTGGCATGCAATTTCCTCTCAATAGGATCATTTGAAGACCCTCCATGAAACTTTCGCACCTAGACAAAGCCTACAAAGAAGTGTGAAGGTACAACTAAAGTAGGTATATATCAAATGCAAAAGTCAAACAGCGGTGGTTAATATTATTCTGACCATTACCTATGAGGCTGACCCTTGGTATCGACAATTGTTGACTGATCATCAGCAGATCTGCTCATATTATTTACCCATACCTCAGCCTGCCAATCAGAATAATTGATACGTAACTCACAACAGCATCAAGAAATTCACAATATAGGAAACATTTACGAAAAACCCATTTATCTCCTTTTTCGCATAACTTATTGCCCAATTATTGTTTAATTTATGGTTTTATATGTTTCGTATGACTAATGGTTGAATTTTAGAATTTTTGAAAATTCGGACGAAATGGAGGCCAAGTGAATAACCTTGGTAATTTTCGGATTTTACTTGTTTTTTGACCCTTTCTCACTAAAA
>Ga0099826_10003351_pt1 | contig 10833 bp, 9 predicted proteins | sample Mtrugardesep15_FD_76830 | JGI IMG/M metagenome (GOLD analysis project Ga0099826, IMG submission 76830) | Root nodule microbial communities of legume samples collected from California, USA - M. trunc garden sep15 | ecosystem: Host-associated > Plants > Roots > Nodule | place: USA: California...
CAGCAGTGCCCATTAGCCCAGTTATCTGATTAATGTTTCGATACTTAATAGCCCTTGGACTATCCCAAGAGTTGAAAACAGCTTTAACAGCTAATTCTAGTTGCTTCTTTGGATCTGCAATTGGTAAATCAAGAGAGGGTTTGTGGATGGATTACACTAAGAATGTATAACAACAAAACATGAAGAATTTGATAGTGTTGAAGTTAGCACCTGAGGGAAACTTTTCTCCCTTAGCTTCAACGTAGACATTCTTGTACTGCTCAACCAAATATTTGAGATCATTGGCTGATAGACCAGTGTCATGTTTAATGCCTTTGGATTGCTTTAGCTTTTCTAACTTGTCCTCAAACAATGAGTGTGGAATGTCCATTACCTAAATATAACATACAATAAAAGTTTCAACAAAATCAATGGAAGATACTAAAAGATGATGTTTATTAAGGAAGTGTATTGGATAGAGATTTTAAATGACGATTATTGCTTAGAGAAGTGTTGCAGAAGAAATGCAATTTTGTTCATATGATATAAAAGAAACACTTACAACATTTCCAAACATGTCTAAGAAACGTCTATAAGAATCATAAGCAAACCGCTCTCCACTTTTTGAAGCCAACCCAGCAACCACTTCATCATTCAATCCAAGATTAAGAACTGTGTCCATCATTCCAGGCATGGAAATCTGATAGATGTAGACAAAACAAACAACTTTATGCTATAAACATGCTAAATACAGCCCTAAAAGGAATCAAATTTAAACCAAACCAAAATACATACACCTATAAATTCAATGGAACTTATACGAAAATATAGCTGCTATATTATCGCAGCGGTAGACACAAATGACCGAACAACGTAGACAAATAATTGCGTTCCATCGTTTGCGATTTCTTTAATCTTTTGTTACTAGTTGTTGTTTTAACATAAACCTTAGACCATTTTTCTTGTACCTTTACACGTCACATAATATGCAAAATCACACTATTTTCATATAAGATATAAGCTTGTTTTCATAAGCTAACATAGTTCACTTATGGAAATAAGATGAAAACAAATAATGGACATGTCATAAGATGTTTCTATAAGCTTTCCCAAATAGTGTCACCAATGCTTATGCATTATGCATATGAATAAGCTCAAATAACCCAATTCAAACAAGTGTTGGGACAAAATGAAATATAAGGAAAAGGCTCTTACCGCAGCACCAGAGCGAACAGAGACAAGGAGAGGTTTTGAAGGATTCCCAAGAAAGGCCCCCATTTCATTTTGCACAAAATTAAGGCCTTCAAGTATCTCCTCCCACAAACCATTTGGTAGGTTCTTCACATTTTCTTGATACTCTTGACATGCTTCTGTTGATATAGTGAGGCCAGGAGGCACAGATAATCCAATTGTTGCCATTTCTGCCAAGTTCGCTCCCTTTCCTCCCAACTACACATGCAGAAAGCAATTCAAAGGAATAAAAATTAGTTGTTACATGAAAAATCAAATAGCCTTGTTTTGCCAAATTGTGTTTAGTGTTTTAGCATGCTTGCTAAGAGAACATGAATGAGGGAAATCAATTTGAGTTAGTTTAAAAATGCTTATTATGAATTGATAAAGAATGCTTACCAAGGACTTCATAGCTTTGTTTCCATCACTTCTACCTTTGCCAAAGGTGAACACCCGCTGTTAAAACAGAAAGACAGAAGAATATCACCTTTTCATCCTTGCAAATATATAATGTTTTGCTTTTAATGTCCGAAATGTTTTTTATTTTAGTCTCTACAAATATACAGCTTTAGTGTTTTGCTTAATCCTTCAAAATTTGTTTATGTTAGAACTGATCAATGTACCTTTTCGAAATCATAATTGCATTACACACATCCTTACCAACTCTTTCATAATCTCATTAATGCAAGACATTTTGTATCGAAAAAATGACAATAAGTGACTACAATAACAGATGAAATAACGACCTTGTTGCCATAAACAGCCACCATGATTGCTCAGATTGTTGTAGCGAATGATCGAAAAAGAATAAGCTTAAGGCGTGTAGTCACTCTTCTAAGGAACTATCTATCGGCGATGGACGTACCGAAGATATGAGTACACGACAAGCAAGTAAACAAAACTCTTACTAGAACTGTTTATGAAAGTGAGCTACTAAGTATTAAATAGTAGTGAAGATGAAGGGAGAAGTTTAAGGTATGATGTGGTGCACATTCAGCAAATGTGGGAGATATGATTTTGTTATAGAACATATCAAGTCTAATGCGATGCTATTAATGCTCAAGTGGGAAGAATGGAATTTTTCATAAATACTCATTTAGCTCTAATAAAGACAATTTTCGGATAAAGAGCATAATACGGGAGCCTCATGATTTCTAGTCTACACTGTTTACATTTACAAAATAATAAAATAATTACTCTCCCCTACAAAAAAATTCTTTCAAGAAAAAGGAAATAATAATAACTTTTGATATATCCAATAAGTACAACAATAATAAAGAACACATGAACCAGTCAAAAATAAAAATAAAATAAAGAACATATGAAGAGAATTTAGATTTGGATGTCGTTTTGATAAAAAAAAAAAATAACGAGAATAACTAAACAAATTTACACTTCGTTCTTAAATGCATGTCGCAATTTTATGATATACATTATTTATATAGTTTACTTTAAGCATATTTTTTAATAATATATTCAAATGTTAGTATGTAAGAAATTGTTTTTGATTTGTTTCAATAGATATTTTTAAAATATCAATTTTTTATAATTTTTTATCATAGATAATTAAACATTTTAATAGGCAAAATCTTGTATTGACATATATGAAATCGTTGATTTAAATATTTTAATAGTTAAAATCGTGTATTGATATATATGAAATCGTTAACTATAATATATATATTTTTTGTGGTGTCTGGGGGTTTGAACCCCAAATTTTATATATATTATGAATTGTTCACGGGAGTGACTATGACATATATTTAAAAACATAGTAAGTGCAGCCAAATGAATAATTGGATGTTATTCTTTTTTGTTTGCATACCGCAAACGATAAGCACTAAGAAACTATCCCTCAAAATAAAAGCACTAAGAAACTCGTCCACGCAACTGTAGACATTATCAAGAGAATGTGTCTAACTCTAACCTACTCGAATGAATAATTGGATGTTATTTCCAAATTTATAAACAACTTTGTTTTTTTAATTTATTAAATAATTATTGTATCTGCACTATAATATAATATAAATATATTAGACATTCAATAAATCTAAAAAAACAATGATCAAAGAAAATACTTATTTTAACAATATAAATTAGTTAGACTTTATACACAATTAGATGATACCCTTATCGTTATCTTTCTGGTTACACCTTATCCTTATCTTTATAAAACACAAACTCCAAAAATTATGGAGGGTAATTGGCAGGATTCCGACTTCCAAACTCACCAAAATTAATAAAATCAATATAAGTGTAGTAAAAGTGACAACCTGGGTCATTTTTCCAAAAACAAAATAGAATTGGAATTTGGAAAGAATGATTTAAAAATAACCAATTCAAAGGGTTCAATATTTTGATTTAGTTCTTAGTTGGAATTCAATTTAAAAATATTTATTATACAAAAATATATTTAGTTCGAATTATATAATCCGAACCTTTTTTTAGTGATTTTTGGAATATAAAATCCTCTTTTAGTGATTTTCGGATTATAAAATTCAAAATATGCAAATCCTAAGCAACAGTTAGAGACTCTCTCATTTCAACAGTTTTAACCAAAAAATAAAGTAAAAAAAATAAAATAAAACATGTCAAATAAAATCAGAAAAATATAAAATACCATCAAAAAATTCTAAAAATCAAATAAAGTTAATACATTTTTTTCTGGATTTTTCTAAAAATTTAAAATAAAAAATGAAAATGAGTTTAAATGATGAAATTTTGGATTTTTGAGGGGCAGTCCCTTCTAGGGGAATCTTGTTCCTTTATTTTTTTCTGATTTTTTGAGTAAGTTCGGAGCAATCCGATTAAATAGCCTACAAACTAGGTTTTCGACTGAGACTCGATGGATACGTCTAACAATGACCTGAAATACAAGGAGGGAGATTATGATGGTTAGTATAGTTCTTAAATTAGTTATTCTTGTCTCCAATTGGCTCAGTCTTTGTGTTGATAAAGTTCGGATTATATTATCCAAACCAATTTTCCCTAAACTCTTGGTATAATAGGAGTATGTATGGAGTGTTTGGATTTTATATCTGAAAAACACCTTTTTTTTTTCTTTTTTTTTTATACAAGAAACACACCTTGTTATAACGAGGTTTTCGGACTGTATATTGTGAATAAGTGAAAAACTCATTTTTCATCCAAAAATATGGTGAAAACTAAGTTCGGATTCTAAATTCAAAAATCCCCCAAAGCATTTTTCTAAAATAAAATAAAATAAATAAGACATATGAGAATGTCATAGGGTGAGAAAAATAATAACCCAAACTCAACATTTGTGAGGCCCAAATAATCAAGAGGAAAAATTTGTATGAAAGACGTTGTTCACACTTCACTTAATGCTCGAAAACACCAGTAATTTACATATATAACTTCTTCGACAGTTAACTGTCGATGATTTTTAACCGACAGTAGTTAACTGCCGATGAACATTTACGTCTTTTACTCGTATTTTTCAGCCAAACCTAAAGTGTCAACAACAATCTTCAATTTGTATTCCCCTTACTCATGATAAAAATAGTTATAAGAGAATATTGTTTAGACTTTTCAAAAATAAAATAAATAATAACATAATAGTAGTTTTTTTTTACAAATAATATAATAGTAGTTATTAAATATTAGGTTAAATTGTATTTTTGGTCCTTTAACTATTTAGGTAGTATCGCTTTGATCCCTTAATTAAAATTCGATTTATTTTGGTCCTTTAACTTCTCTCCGTTACACATTTTGGTCCTTTCTGTTAGTTTTAATTCAAAAACGTTAGATTTTCTTCATCTTCTTCTCCTCTTGCTCATCTTCATATCATCTCCATCAACAAGAATCTCAGGAAAAATCCAGAAAAAAATGAAGAAAACCTAACGTTTTTGAATTAAAACTAACAGAAAGGACCAAAATGTGTAACGGGGAAAAGTTAGGGACCAAAATAAATCGAATTTTAATTAAGGAGCCAAAGCCATACTACCTAAATAGTTAAGGGACCAAAAATGCAATTTAACCTAAATATTATTAGTAAGATGCATATATGCGCGGGTAGTACTATATATATATATTAGATAAAAAGTCACATGTAAAAATATTATCAGTAAATGGTTAGCTTTACGTACCATACATGCATCACATTCTTTCCTTTAGTTAATTCATTTAAGCTTAACATATTATATAGTAATAATTAAGAAAATCAAAATAACAGCGTAGAAGGACAGTGCTAGATTTTCAAAAACACATGTTTTATTTTATGAGTTGAATCTCCATGCATATAATATGACGTTAACAATTAAACACAAGGTGCAATAAACATAGCACCGTCAATACAGAACACTATTCTCTATAGGTTATATTAAATCAACAATTAAGCACATTATCTATATATACTTAGCATGCACCGCCCAAACACTGGCATCGTTGTTTGCTTTGATTACCGATTTCATAATTCCCTTTTATTCATGCAAAGTACGTCAAACTTTTTTGCCTAAATTCTCCACATGGATACTTTTCCAACACAAATTGTATTGTTTTGAAGATTACTATTGATCGAAGTTATGAAAGAGAAAGTAAGGGCGTGAACTATTAAGAGAAACACTTATTTGTAATACTATGTAAAAATTGTAATTTAAAATTATTTCACGGTTAAAGAATACATAACCAAACCTCTCTTATGCTAAGAAGTCTCTTAGAATCAAGATGGAAATTTAGTTGATTGTATAGTTCTATGTGAGATGAGAATTGACTAAATGAAAGATATATAAAAGAGACGACTCATGCTCGTATCTCTCAAAATATATGATCCTCTTCTCGCACATAACCACTCATCAATTAATTCAAACAAAGATGATACATGGAAGAATATTTCAAAGATTTTATTAGTCATCCAATAAAACATGTACAATATTTCACAGAATTAAAGATATACCTATATATATTTCCACACCAATGTCTTATACACCAAATACACCAAGACACGGTATGCAATCAAATTACAAAAGAAACTTAATGTAAAAAAATTTATAAGAGAAACATTGTCTGAATCTATATGTACACAATGTTTTCTCTATTTCTTATTTTGAATTTTATATGCCAAGGTTTTCATATTAACTTCCCTTTGCTTTATTTTCTATTAAGTATGTTAGTATCCTTACTTTATCAGACCTTAGATAAATGATATATCACAATTATTTGCAGCTGTAGAGGGTTGTGCCCTTGACAGGAAACAGTCTAATAATCGTTCCTTACGCTGCAACTTGAGCTGCTGCAAGCCTAGCAATCGGAACCCTGAAAAAGAGTCCTCAAATTTTCAGTTTGACTAATGAAAATACAAATGTCTCATTTTCAGTAGAAATTTAATTTAATAAGTTCTTACAAACATGTGTAAAAATGGAAGTGTCCCGTGCAAAGTGACGGGCATCTTACTAGTCTAACCTGAATGGTGAACATGAGACATAGTCAAGTCCAAGTTGAGCAAAGAATGCAACAGAAGAAGGCTCCCCACCATGCTCTCCACATATTCCAATCTGATAATCAAATTCATTGATTAATTAATTTCCGAAGTGTTTTATCACCATAATATACATATTAAGAATAACCAAGATGGGAGACAAAATTTTGTTATTTAAATTTGCATTGGTAAGTTACCTTTAAGTTTGGTTTAGCGGCACGACCCTTTTCTGTGCAAATTTTGATGAGTTGACCCACACCTTTCTGGTCAAGTACCTGCGGTTGTTGTCAATAATTTGAATTTAGCAAACATCCTTTATATATTAAGCTAATGCAAAAAGTACTGCCTCCAATTTAGCAAATAGGTAATACAACATTGAAAGTAATGGTATTTCGTTTTCGCCGTTTCCAGCTCCCACTTATCCTACACCTCTCAAGTCATTTTATAAAGTCGGACTAAAGATAGCCATGCACGTATGTGTGTGTTATTTTTACACACATAGTGCAATTTTTTATTATTATGTGTCTTGGGATGAGAAAAGAGCAACAACGATATGAGAAATCACCGGTCGCACGACTATGCAACTAACCTCAAATGGATCATGCTGCAAAATCCCAGCGGATAGGTATATAGGAAGAAATTTGCTAACATCATCTCTACTGTAACCAAATGTCATTTGGGTAAGGTCGTTGGTTCCAAATGAAAAGAAATCGGCTTCATTTGCAATCTACACAAATGGATAAAAAAATTATGAAGTGCAAAGAGGACAAAATATGGTTTTTCTTTAATTTATTTTCATTATTGCATGTTAAAAATCAAGTTAGTATCTTCAATATAAAAGAATAACAGTATTACCTCATCTGCAACTAGTGCAGCTCTTGGAACTTCTATCATAGTTCCAACCTTATAGCTTAAAGAAGAGCCCATCTCAGAGAACACTTTCTCAGCAATGTTCCTTATTAAACTCACTTGATGTCTTAATTCCTGTTGGTTAAAAAGGAACGAGATTATCATATAATAATCATGTCACAAGACTTTCATTAATATCAAACTCCAAAAAATTGCTTTATGATATATTTCAAGATGATAAATTGTTAAGGGAAAAGATAAACAAGCTAATATTTCAAAGTAGAACATTCTGAATTTTCCTCATAAGTTTTATGCATAGATGATAGGTATGAAACAAATTAGAGAAATAACTAAAGAATAAATAAGTGAGAAAAAAGATCATGCCTGAGGTGTACCCACAAGTGGAACCATTATCTCTGGAAGGACTGCAATACCATGGCTACTGACTGAAACAGCAGCTTGGAAGACGGCACGGGCCTGCATCTCAGTCAATTCAGGATATGATATTCCCAACCTGTTCACGTAATTTCAAATTGTCAAATATGAGGAATTATTATAGATATATTTTTTAATTGAAAAATGTTAGTTGTTAACTGTTATTTTGTCCTCCTTCAAAAACAAAAAAAAAAAACTGTTATTTTGTCCTAAGTCGTGGTTGTGGTTACGCTGTGAACCTTATCTTGTGGCCATAATTGCAGTTGCGAACCACAATTTAGAATTATACTTGAACTTGTTAGCTATTTATCACCCCAATCCACTATGTCCCTCCTCCAACACTACCGAATTACTATAAATTATGAACTTGGAATTTCAACACTAAACACAAGAGTCATATGATATCGATAGTAATTTGTTAAAAACAAGGATCATAAAAAGAGGACAAACCTGCAGCCACGAAAACCAAGCATGGGATTAACTTCAAAGAGTTTTTCTATTCTAGAGAATATTTCTTCTTCTTTCATGCCTGTCTGAGAAGTTAGTTCACCAACAATTTCATTTAAATCACCTTCAGGAAGAAATACATGAAGTGGAGGATCTAACAACCGGATTGTTACTGGAAGACCATCCATTGCTCGAAAAATTCCCTCAAAATCTGATCTTTGATAAGGTAACAACAAATCAAGTGCAGCTTTCCTCTGTTCTTGCGTAATAGCCAATATCATCATTCTCACGGCCTTTATCCTCTCATCTGAAGCAAAAAACTAAAACACAACAAAACATGCACAAAATCATAATTTGTAACCACCCTGTGTCATGCTCTAAAAAGTTACAATACAAGCCTTTTAATATATTCACACTTTTCAGTTTGTTATAACAAAGACTTGAATATTATTGTACCATGTGTTCTGTCCTGCAAAGTCCAATTCCTTGCGCACCATTTTGTCTAGCTGCTATTGCATCTTCAGGTGTGTCAGCATTTGCCAAAACCTGGTAGACAACAAAGATATCAATGAAATTACCTAGCAAGAAATAGATAGTTTGCTTCAACTCAACTTTTGCAGATAATAAAGAATACGCAGCAGCACCTTCAGATTCCTTATTTCATCAGCCCAAGACATAAAAGTTCCCAAATCATCGCTTAGAGCCGGAGGAGAAAGTGCCTGCTTTCCTAGTATCACCTCACCTGTGGATCCATTCAACGAGATCCATTCTCCTTCTGATATTACATTGTCCCCGATAACAACCACCTATCACCATAGATGGAGATTATTATACTCAATTACTTTTAACATGATCGTTTACTAATTTATCAACAATATAGAATCCGAGGTTACCTTTTCATGGTCGTTTACTTGGATATCAGAGCAACCAGACACGCAACACTTTCCCCATCCACGGGCTACAACAGCAGCATGAGATGTCATACCACCTCTAGCTGTCAAGATACCAACAGCTGAATGCATGCCCCCGACATCCTCTGGACTTGTCTCTGTCCTTACCTTCAATAATGCAAGTGTGTATTAGAATTTAATGATTCCTTATGGATAATTTATTTAAATTAGTCATGAAATTAAATCTAGGGCATTAGGTATGTGAGTCGTCTCACTTATACATTGCTCAACATTCACATTTTCATCCAATCTGGACTTTTTAATCAGACTTCAAACTAACGATATAATGAAATGAAGGGGAACAAAGAAATAAGAAAAATGGTTGCTTTGTAATGAAAAAGAATACCAAAATTGCACTCTTTCCTTGTGCATGCCATTGTTCGGCAGCTTCAGCAGTGAACACAACCTGCCCAACTGCAGCTCCAGGGGATGCAGGCAAGCCAGTGGCAACCACTTTGTCCTTGTACTTAGATGGATCCTCAAACTAAACAAATAAACTTAAATCAATCAATAACACTCGAGCATCTTACATTAAAAATGAAAAGTTGATGAAAAAATTAAAGGAAAATAAATATACATATCTTTTAAAAATAAGAACATTGATTCTTCGAACAAAATAAATATTATATAACTAAATGATGTTATTTGATTATACAGATATCATCACTAGCCTTTTATGATTAATTTTTCAGATAACTGTATGAGTAAATTGACATTGTAAGTTGTTTTGATTAGTTCATTGTTTACAAAAGAAAGTTAAAGGCACACCGCACATGAATACCATTATTTGCAACTAAGTATATACCTGTGGGTGTAGGAGCTGATCAAGATGTTGTGGCTCTACCATCTTGATTGCAGAACGAATATCAACAAGCCCCTCATTGACCATATCCACAGCTATTTTGATTGCACCTTTACCAGTACGTTTTCCACTACGACATTGCAACATCCACAATCTATTTTCCTGAACAGTGAACTCAATATCCTACAATATTGTATATAATATATCAAATTCAGAAGAATTACTAGCCAGTCTATCGATACAAACAAACAATGCAAAAATAGTAAAACAAATCTAAAGGGATTGAATTTTTTACCATCATATCCTTGTAATGATTCTCTAGAATCTTACAATTCTCCTCAAGCTCCTTATAAGCATCTGGCATGCAAGTCTTCATGGTCTCTAAATCTTCAGGTGTCCTGATTCCAGCAACTACATCCTCTCCCTATTATAAACAATTTTGTAGAAACATCAACACCAAAAGTAATTAGTAATCTATTACTAACAGATATGACAATTGTTTAACGAAAAAAAAAACTAATAGATATGATATGACAATGGCATGATTTATGAATATAAAATAACTAGTAACTAATTCATATATAACCTGAGCATTAATGAGAAACTCCCCATAAAGTTTCCTTTCCCCAGTGCTTGGATTTCTAGTGAATAAAACGCCAGTTCCTGAAGTATTTCCCATATTACCAAACACCATGGATTGAATG
>Ga0099826_10003353_pt1 | contig 10830 bp, 6 predicted proteins | sample Mtrugardesep15_FD_76830 | JGI IMG/M metagenome (GOLD analysis project Ga0099826, IMG submission 76830) | Root nodule microbial communities of legume samples collected from California, USA - M. trunc garden sep15 | ecosystem: Host-associated > Plants > Roots > Nodule | place: USA: California...
GTCTCATTTTCGATATATGTACCTTTTTGTTTAAAAAGACGTCGAATCTCAAACTGAACACCACAAGATTGAAGAGTAAATCTTGTAACAGTTAGGGGTCAGGCATAATATTATTTTCCTATTATTTTTGCAGCAGCCAATGTTTTTGCTTTACTGTCTTTGTAGCTGTTAGGGTTGGCCTCATTACTTCTTTTCATTCCTTCCCACGTGTGTGGGTCTGGAAATTCTTGTAGCCATTGTACATCACGTGCACCGCATGATGTTTGGAGGACACCATATCTACTCATTCTAAGTTTAGGATGGAGCTCACATTCATACCAGCAAAGAACAAAATATCGAGAGATGATAGGAATGTGTACTCCATTTAAAGATGTAGAATGAGTTTGTAAAATACAATACACCAAATGGTGGGACCCCTCCCCAGACCCTGCGTATGCGGGAGCTTTAATGCATCGAGTTGCCCTTATACTCTCTCTCTCTGTCTTCTTTGAAAGTGATAAAATCTAAATGAATTAATGTACCAAAAAAATCCATTTGAATTTCATCTAATTGTAGAATTATTGTTGAATAGGGTGTTGTTAATCCATTTTTTCTTACAGTGTTGACGCCTTTTTTATATCATCTTATAACAAGGTATACTATTTGAACAGAAGATGTACTATTGGAACAGATGTTTTGCGATAACCGAAGTAGATAAGAGAATGTGGATATTGACATGGGATTCACTACAAGAAAAAATAATTAAAAAACCAAAATAATGGACCTACCGAATACAAATAAGAGAAATGATATTTATACAATCATTTTTTGACAACTTTTATGATAATTTTTTTTCTTACTCACTTTATGTTTTTACTTTCTCTCTTTATTGTTTTAATTTTTGTAACAATACCTCATTTTCTTTGTAAGAGTTTGGTTGTCTCCAAAATTGTTATATAAATGGTTGTTCAAATAACACAGCTTTACAAATAAATACGGTGTAGGTGTCCATTTTATTCTATATCATCTTATAAATGTTTGTTGGGGATAATTTTTCTTATAATTATGAGATATGTTATTGAATAACCATTTTAAAACAATTTATGAGACAAATAAAGATATACAAAACAATATAGAAATTGAAAAATAATAAAAAAAAGCAAAGTAAGCAAAAAATTATTGAAAAAACCACATTTATACTTGGTTGTACCTATAAATTATTAAAAAAAAATTATGTTCAAACAACATTTTTTTATAGTTATTTACTTTGTCAATGTAGTTAGTTGCATTTCTGTCAAGGGTAGGTTACTTCATGTCATTATCAGATTGAAATATTTTGGTTGATTGAAATGGGAAAGATGATAAAAATGCATGTGAGCTGCCCAATTATAAATTATGTGATGTGATGACAAGATGTAATCCTCTTTCATACTAGATATTATTAGCTACTATAGGAGTATATTTAATTTCCATTTTTCAAACTTTCATGTTAAATTTATTAATTTACAAACAAATGAGACCGCCCATATTCTTACCATTTTTCACATCCTTAGCTAGTTTTCATATATGACATTCCCACATGTATTCAAGATATACTATTATAAATTAAATGTTATAAGCTTTTATTTAGGGTGTGTTTGGATGGATGGTTTAAGAGGTGAAGGGAGGAGAAGGTTTACTTTTCATTTTTAAATTTAAATTTCGGATAATATAAAATGTTTTATAAAAAGTTAACATATTAACATGATAAGCGATCATATAATACTTCAATAAAACTTAATTTATTTTAGAAAAACATGTTATATTGTCCGTAATTTAAAAACGAAAAGTAAACCTTCCCCTTCTAAACCCTCAATCCAAACACACACTTAGGAAAATAAAACAGAAGAGAAAAACGAATAATACATTATTTTTTTACTTCAAAATCAATCTTACATTATGTGTGAGTGTAAATATGGACATTAGTCCATGATATATAAATAGCTTAACATTCAACTGAACATAGAAACAAATTCAATCATGAACACATATAATATTTACAAAAAAGAGGAATTATTAAAAAATAATAGAAAATGAAAAATTTAAAGAGATAATAAAGAACATATTAAACCTATCCTACCCATTCAGCAACAAAAATATTGAACTAGGGGGGATATTATGGATCTATTCCTCTCTCTGCATTTTATGGTTAATTGCATTCTTAGATTTGCAATTTGTCCAAGAAAATAGCTTCTTTTTCCACTTCCACAGTCGCTTCGGAAGTATACTTCCAGAAAGAAAAAGAAAAACACTGTTCTTTTGCCTTCTGGAAGTATACTTCCGGACAAAAACACAATTTTATTCATGTCCGGATGTATACTTCCGAACACACATGTGATCTTTTAGAAAGCATGGAGGAAAAGAAGCTCATAACAAGAAAAGGTAAATATTTATGTAGAGCCAAACTTCAAAAAGTAGACAAAGCTTAATACTCATTTTTCTACCAATCTTCAAGCCATTCAGGCACATTAAGTTCTTCTACCTCTTCTAATGGAGACTCCGTAGAAGCAGAAGAATCCTCATAACGAACTTCCAAGTATTGTGTTATGCGAGAAATAATTTCTGGAGGAACTGGAAAAGTGTGGTGTCTAAGCGCTTCCCAGTCGATACCGTTAAACCATGAGTGACTTTTGACAGAATCAGAACCTTGGCTACCAAGTCTAGTGTTTTCTTCCACGTCAAGTAACTGAACAAATCAAATAAAGAGAGGTAAGTATACTAGACCAAAATAAAAAAAAAAGAGGTAAGTATAGATAGGTATTCTCATCTCATGCATGCACCTTATATATTTTTTAAGCATGCACACCACACATGATGTTCAAGAGAAAGCAATGTTCTCAATCACGAATCACAGAAAATAGAGGTTTCTGTAAATTCCGTTACGCTGCATCACTGTAGCGTCGCAATAGTCGCTATTTAACAACACTTGGTACTAAATAGGGTATTGTAGAACAATAGTGATTAATTCAAAATACGCTACACTGTCGCGGTACTATAGCCAATGTTTGTTAACATTGAGAGAAAGAGGCTTATTTCTTGCTATAAATATCACGTATTCAATACCTTGGAGATGAGATCGACAGCGTCAGGGCTAAAAGTTTCAGGAAGATTTAGTTTCCTTTTTGCAATTTTGGCAACCGTATCAAGTTCATTTTCTCTCCATGATCCAAATGGCATCTCGCCACATAACATAAAATATACTAAAACTCCCAATGCCCACCTGCAATATTATCAATGAAGCATGTCAGCAAATTGTTAGGGAACATAGGACCATAACTGTAAATGCTATGTATTCTAGAATTTCATAGTATATCATAGCAATGTATGTTAAATATCGAGCACTCCAATTTGAGTAAATGCTTGTGAGGTGAAATTGCAACATATTGTTTACATTTTCAAATGAATTTACATTCAGCAAATGAATTAATCAGACTACTTTTGGTTGTCTTCATTTTAAAAAAGAACTACTTTGGGGTGATTTTGCGTTTCGAGGAAATAAGAAGCATGATACTGACACGAGGAATGGTGTAGTTTATACTTGAGGAGAATCAGTGGTTGTATACAAATTTAAATCATACCAATCGGCAGGGAAACTGTGGCCTTTTCCCAAAACAATCTCTGGAGCTAATGAATCTGCCATCCCACAAATTGTGAATGTTCTCTCTTCAGACAGCTTCTTTCCAAATCTAAAGTCCACCAACTACAAACAGCAACACACAATTAAGAATAATTCTTGATATAAGTTATACTAAAATATGATAACATATGAATAATTGATAAGTATGATATACTAAAATATATCTTGATCATCTTCATTATTCTTGATATAAGTTATTCTATCTGTATTATTTATATAACTATGCATATTTTGTTGTTCTTAAGATGTCAATCATGCGTCAAATGTTTGCCGCAACACCATCTGCAATAATTTTATTCCAGGTTTGCCATTAACTACGCTGATAAACATGACTACTAACTAAACAAAATATTCCAAACCTGTATCTTTCCTGTTTGATCCAACATCAAAACATCATGTGAGACGCCTCTGTAGAGAACAGCATTCTGCAATTCAAATATGAAAAGTACGGAGGAGGAAAAGTTAGAGAATCTAAGCTACTAGCCAAAGCAAAAATATTATTTTAGATACAAGACCTTGTGCAAGTCTTCTAAGGCAATTACAACAGAAGCAGCACAATATCGGGCCGCTGATTCGCTAAAAGGACTTGACAGTATGGAAGACAAAGGGCAGGCAAGACGTGTATTTAGCAGTATTCCAGCATATATGCGGTCAGCAAAGGTGCATAGAACTTGCGGTACACAAGCTGAAGAGCTCATACTCTTAATCAAATCTTTCTCTTTCAAGACTTGTGATTCCTTTCCTAGCCTTTTCACTTTCGGCTTGGAAAATTTCTTCATAGTAAGCACATTTTCTGCTAGAAAAATGATTTCATGCCGCAAATTGGTTAGAAAAAACAAAATCCAACATACATACATTAATTTTTTTTTATCAATTGATGTAGGAAAAGGAAACCAAGACACCAAGATAAATAAGTTGGAAAACTTCCAATAATCCTCCAAAGAACAGGTTTATACCAATCACTCCTAAAGACTTGATTAAGTCAAATTTGGAGACTGATGGGATCAAATGGATTTATACAAAAAAAAGAGGATTAAATTTGTTTAAATCCATTATTTCTGGGAATAAGCATTCATTAATCACATTCTAAGCGAGAAATCGGTAAAGTATATATCTACCTGAGTCTTTTAAATTTGCAAGTCCAATCTCAGAGCAGTCAGTGGAATATAGCGTCTTTCTCCACTCCTAACCAAGAAAAAAAGATCCATAAGCTAATTCGTGAATCTCAATCCCAATGAATCAGAAACCAAGAAAGTACGCTTACCAAATCTGAGAGCTGGACTTTATCAAATGATGAGAATTCAAAATTTCTAGTCAATTCCTCGGAATTATCCCTCAACCTATTGTCAAATTAATGAAGTGAACAACAAAGCTTTATTTCAAGTGCAGCACATAAAAAAAATAAGCAGAAACTTATGTAGAAACCGACACTTCTGATTGAAAACGTGTCCAGTACTGACAGCAACACGACACCGACACATGTGGTCACATTAAATCATTCCATTTTTTAAATTATTATCAGTGTCAATGTGTAAGTGTCACTGTTAAGTCATTGTTTGATACATGCACATATTAAGACGTACTTCTGATCTTCCTGAGAAATCTTTTGCAAGGAGCCAATAACTGATTCAAGTTTGTCCTTTGTCAGTAAAGCACATACAACTTCATCCTCAGCAACAGCAGTTAATGAACCAATGTGTTGATCAAGAAGGGACCATTCACCGAAATAGCTTCCCTCGGGCTTCTCTATTGACAGTTCTGTTCCGCTCTGTACATCATCGTCCTCATTTTCGATGTCGGGCTTGAGGCTGTAGGTGTTTGATCTTGTCAATAAATCAGCATCGAAAGTTAATTTTACACGTCCCTTTTGGATGATGTACAATGCAAGGACTTCATTCTGCAAAAACATGCCAAAGAACTTAGAAAAGAATGGAGAATAAAAGCACAAAAGTGCTGAAGCTAGAAAGCTTACTTTATTGATTATTGTCTGTCCACTTGAGAAGGTAACTTCAGAAAGGGAGTCGGAGATCTGACTCAGTTGTAAAATTGACAATCTGGAGAGGAGATCTACGGACCGAAGTAACTTCAATGATGATAAGTTAGAGAATTCTGACACTAAAATCCCGCGAAAATCTTCTCGCTTTAAAGTCCAAAGAGTTCCGTTTGTTACAGCACGCACAGAGGCTTGGAGTGGTTTGTTGTACCTGTAATGCCACATTTCAGGCAGAGTAAAGTTACAAATTTGCTGAGAAAAAACCACAGCACCTACATATGGAAAAATAAGAAAAGACATACATACGTTGTTAAATATTTCTTACAAAAATGAAAAGCAAAAAAGCAATACAATTATTGCTTAAATTTTATTCTGGAATATTGCAATTATAATTGAATATTATATGCGTGTCTGGAAAACAGTACTCATAGTCAACACCTAAACTCAGTGTTGTCAATCGCGAACGTGGAAAATAGCAGTTGTTCAAATTCTGCTACTCAACAGTGCTATAGAGCAACTATAGCCGCTGTTTGACAACATTTTGTACTAAATAGTGTAGAGTGGAACAATGGTGATTTGTTCAAATTCCGTTGCGCTATAGTGCTATAGCGCCGCTATTTAACAACACTGTCTAAACTATGACACCAGAATGGCTTCGGTCTGATATTTTTCAAGTTAAAAATAACTACAATTTAGTAGAAGGACCATCAAAGAAGTGGTAGAGTGACTCACATCAGAGCAAGTTCTCCAAAGCACGATAGTTTTTCAGCTGTGTAGCGCTGCAAAACCCTAGGTACTTCCCCATCTTTTTCTTCCTGTCATTGTAATAAATGTGGAACTACAATTGTAACACATTTCAAAGAAACAGACAGAATTCTAGAATAGAGTTAGGTACAAACAGCATTCATTCTATGACCCTAGACTTTAGAAACACGGTTTTATCTCGACTATAACAACGGGAAGTAAATCCAATTATATGAACAGGTTCAGAGTTTAAAAATATGACAAAAATCGAAGTAATTGTATCCATTCCATCAAGTTCTCAGATCAAATAGTTACATGCAGATTTTTTTTTGTTTTTGTTTTATAACATTAGATGGCCTTTAAGAACATGCTGTCTATGTAACCGTCACTGACACATGTGGTCACAATTCACATTCAAATACTTCACTTTCTCAAATTATTACCGTTGTCCATGTCAGTGCCAATGCTTCATAGCATGCAGTTAAATTTAATAAATAAAGGCAAAAAATTCTGTCATCATTTCATTACATGATGGCAAGGATATAAGAAACTTGACCTAAGTTTTTTACTTATAAAATAAGGGTGGTTTTCAAAAGAGGTCACATCTGGGGGCTAAAAATTGCACAAATGAAAATTTTCTGACTTCGAAACTGAGAACTATTCAGAAGCTTTGGAAGCCTGTAGGTGCAACAGACAGATATTGAGTTTGTCTCTGGCTAGGATTATTTTCAAAATTTTCTTCAATGATAACTATTGAACCATCACAAAGATGAATGAGATTAATGCTGCAATCAAGCGACAAATTTTATAAACCTGAGTTGCCAAGACTTCAAATTCTCCGCTGCCAACAACATAAAAACAGTCACTTTCACCACCCTGCAAAGCATAACTTTTGTCACACACACTTCTACATCATAAAAACCAATAAAACCAAAATAAATTGAAATTTTTATACGATCCATTGAAGTGTAGTATTATTAATATTCTGCTAGAAATAATCTACAAAAGCTAAATGACACTACAATTTTTCAATCTTCAACTAGAAAACTAACCTGTTTGACTATAATATCCCCAGGTTCGACGTTAACTCTTTGCATGCAATCCAATAAAACATGACACTGAGATTCAGTAAGTTTTCGGAAGAGAAAATGATCATTCAACGCCTGCTCTATGTGTGCCTGTTGCATATGAAGATGAAGAAGCACCATCAAGGTTTGCAGTTCATGAACTTGTGAACAGGAGAAAATTAAGGTGCATTTCCTTAGGTGTTTTTCGTGCTGTTCTTCACTCAAGATATTCATGGGTATCTACAACTTCCTCAAATCCAAAATTTTCTCAAAGTTTGTTATAACCACAAAAGGTATATTTTAAGTGAAGAACAGCAAAAGCATATATCTAAGGAAATGCATCTATGTTTTGTTCTTTATATTAAGACACCAATGTTTTTGTTAATGTCAATAAACAAAATGGAAAACAAAGAAGCTAGTTAATAGGAAAGGAAAAAAATGAATTGAGATTTACTTCTTCCTCCCATGTCTTTCTGTGAGCTGAAGATGGAGGAACCCAACCTTGTCCATTCTCGAGGGAATTTTCAATTGCTCGGAGGCGTGCCCTTGACAACTCTTGCCTTACACGATGATTCCTAGCATTCCATCCAAATGTGGAAGGAGATTCTGAACCTGTCACCTCTACAACTTGAGGGACAGGGGTTCGTAAAATTTCACGATAACTTTCCGAGTGAGCGACAGCGGGCTGATTCAAAAAACTAGATTAGTTACTAACAACAAACAAGGGGAAACGAATACTCAACGTTTTGAGGAAACAATATATGTGAGTATGAGCAGGAGAAAAGAAAAACATCATACTTCATTTAGTCCATTTATATGCACAATGATGACTGTAATATCATCTGTACGAGTCTCGTACTGTAGCCATAGTCGATAAGATTCTGCCACTATCGCAGCACAAGCATCGCGTGGATCTTTAAATTTTGCAACCTGGAAGAAGGATGGAGAATTTAAGAGACGTAATTGAATGATAAACCAAACCTAGGTTCACATATGCTTGAAATCAAAATTGACATAAATTAGTAATATGAAGGAGAAGATTTACAAGATAAATATATCGTCACACAGCAATGAATTACCAAAAGTATCACACAATTTAATAATATGGATCTCAGCATTAAGTTTTATTCATTTTTTTGGCACTTTTCAGTTATTAGTCTTAGTTACAGCAATGAATTTAGACACAAATTGTAAACAATTTAGGGCACATCAACCCATGATTAGTTGGTTGCAAAGTAATAACAAAATATTAAATTCAACAATTTGAGATTGAAACCAATAAAATTCCAATGCTTATTGGGGAAATTTCACTTGCTTAATTCCAGAATTTTTTACACTAAATTTCTTTCTTCACACCTTTTATGAGACAACTTGCTTTCCAAAAAGTTACTTGTTGCATAAGTGCTTCTCCCAACGGTAAGTGAAAATTCTCATTCTTAAATCCTACTTCCTAATCCCAAATAGGAGAGGCACAGTAACTAACTAACTAATATCAATGATGCCTGTTCCTGATTACTTAAATCAGTGTTGTTGAATAGCGGCAACAGCATAGAACAATTGGAACAAATCCATATTAATCCGCAAGACAATAGCGGTTATAGCAGCATTATAGCACTATTTTTTGCAATTGACAACAAACACTGACTGAAACATGATAATTTAATTAGCATTGCAACAACTTTCTTTCTTAAAGAGTAAAAAGTAAATTTCAATCATATAAAGAGTAAAAAGCAAGACATATTTTCTCATGCATCATAATTTAAAGCAAGAGAGAGAAAGAAAAGTGAAAAGAAAAAGTTGCGCTTACCATATCAACCACAGTTTGGCTAGAAAGAAACTCAAAAACACCATCACTAGCAATAACAAAAAATGGATTATTAGGTGTGAGTTCAAAACTAACAATCTCAGGATTCGCAACAACACCAATAGTCTCAGCAATAGAATCACCAATACTCCTTGTAAAAGCAGTACCAGGATACATCCCATTCGGGACCCACAACCTAGGAGGATCACCATCATCACCTTCTTCATCGCTACCCCAACACGGAACTTCAGGATTCTTTAACCCTTCAATTTGATCCAAAGTAAGAACCCTAGCACCACAAAGTTTCACTCTTTCTAACTCATCAACCCTATAAGGTGTCTGATCAATAGACAAATCAACTGCAACAATATCACCATCTTTCCCTTTCTTCTCCGCTATGACCGCCCTCGAATCACCACAATTCGCTACATAAACCGTCTTCCCTCTAACCAAAACCGTTATAGCCGTTGTTCCACTCATACTATCATCTAAAACATCAGCATGTAACTGCAAATTCGTTGCTAAAAAAGCCGAATGACAAGCCTCAACAGCATCAACATTAAACTTAGAATTCCTCAGTAAATTCTCACAAAGCCTACGCTTCACAAACTGCGAACACTCCGCTCCAAATTCACCATGACCATCAAAAACACCGAAAAAATGATCATTCACATCCGTTCCAAAGGGTGTATGAATACAAAAACTATCTTGATTCGCTTTATCAAGAGCATCAGGATAATAACCGCGCTGAGAAAGATACGAATACCGTAATTCATACTTCTCCGAATCAACCTTCACAATCCTCGAACCATCCGGTGGAAGAAACTGCGACGAAACCCTAGCTAGTCTTCTTATTCCAGCTTCAGGATCTCTAGTTAAGCTTAACTGATTCAATTGGTCTCGAATTTCACCACCATCAGAAGATGGTGAAAAAGCTTGTTGAAGCTCATGTCTTGAAATTGGGTCACCATTGATGCTTGAACCTTTACAAGTTTCACCTATGCATACTCTTGAATAAATGCATCCCATTGATAAAAATTCAAACTTTAACAATACCCAGATGATAAAAATTCAAACTTTATCAATACCCAGATTATAGAATTTGATTTTCTTCAACCTTAGCAACTTTCACATATGCATAAATAAATGCAACCCATTGAAACAAAATTTGATTTTGAACAATACCCAGATGATAAAAACTTCAAAAAACCAATACCCAGATCATAGAATTTGATTTGCTTCAACCTTAAGAAATTTCAACTATGCATCATAATCTTGAATAAATGCAACTAATTGAATTTTTTTTGATTTTGAACAAGACCCAGATGAAAGAAAGATGAAAAGAACAATACCCAGATGACAGAATTTGATTTGCATTAACGTTGTTGATGTTGGACAAATTTTGAGACACTTAGTTAACATAGGAGTGTGTGTGTTTTTTTGTGTTTGAAATTTGAGTTTGTGTTTGTGTTTTTTTGTGGTAATAATACTAATAAGTGTGTGTGGATTGAACTCAATTATTAGGAGAAAGATTTTGGGATGAGGATGAGGCACAAATTTGTTTGAA
>Ga0099826_10003354_pt1 | contig 10827 bp, 2 predicted proteins | sample Mtrugardesep15_FD_76830 | JGI IMG/M metagenome (GOLD analysis project Ga0099826, IMG submission 76830) | Root nodule microbial communities of legume samples collected from California, USA - M. trunc garden sep15 | ecosystem: Host-associated > Plants > Roots > Nodule | place: USA: California...
TTAAATAAAGGATAAAAATATCTTTTAAGCAATAACTATATCTTAAAAGATGTGACATTTTTTTACAAATAAGATCACAATTTTTTTTGAAAATTTTCTTATTACCACATGAAATATTTTTTTTAAAAATATTATTTAATATACACAAAATAATTTATGAAAAAACATTTCCCGTGCAGGGCACGGGTCTCAAACTAGTAAAATAAAATTGAGAGAAATGTGGGTGATCTTACCATTAAAATACATTGGACTTCACTTATAATTTTTAAACGTTGTAGAGTCTAATAGATTTTGACAATGAAATCATCCACGTAACTCTATCAAGTTTTTATAGAATTGAGAGAATTCAAATCCTGGGTCAGTCACATAAAAAATATTTAATTGTACGCTTGTTTTCGTTCTTGGATGAACCAAAATTGTTTTAGATATGTAGAATTGATTTTGACAAATTTAGCTCTTCTATAGTATAATTAATTGTCTATAAAATCCATTCTATTTAAAGCTATAAATCGTGGTTTCTAACTCTAAAATTGATTTTCACTCATTGTTCGACTCACTTATACATCAATGTGTCCAAACATATTTCACTTTACTTTCAACTTAACTATTGTATAAATCGATTTTACAAAACTAATCTACTCAAAATCAATTTTTTTCTTACCAGACAACCAAACACACACCTATATTCTCAAACATCAACAATTCTACACTATCATTATGCCTTCCTTTATTTAATTTTCCCTTTTCCTTGCCCAAAATTGATGAAATTGATCTCCTTTTCAGGGTGATTTACGATATATTATAGACCCATCAATACCACACTATCATTTTTATTAGGAAAATGTTAACCAGCCTGAGGATATGAAAAAGAAAATTATATAGTAGTTAATGCATTGAAATTATGTAATTAATTGATAATAATGTCAAAAGCAGCTACCTTTTATAGTAATAAATCTATGTTATGGTATGTTTAACCAGTGCCCTAAAAACACCAGTTAGCAAGACCTTTTTTATTATATTCTCAAAACTAGAAATCAAGATGATATATAGTGCCAAAAAAAAATTGTGTGATATATAACATTGTATTTGTATGTATAAATGTCATGTTCATATATGTATGAATTATATCCGCGCGTGAGATTGCTTCCACTGCAGCAGTACATGAGTTTCCATTTTTCAATTTATTTTAGGATAAATTTTTGTTTTTCATATAACACCTTCTGCATATTCCTGTTCAGATTGATGAAAACATTGAAAGGTCTTGTCGTATATCAGATTCAGACATTATTCGAGGTGAAAGTTCCGTTGCTGCACCCGAGATCCTTAGGAGTTAGGTGCATTGCATTGCCATTGTCTCAACTCAATGTCTCTCATCCAATTTATAATTGAAAATAATTGTCTAATTCTGTATCACATTATTAGGATTTTGGTATTTATCAATCAACAAATCATAAACTGACATTTATATCAATCAAATGGAATGGAAGCACGATTTTTTAGTATCTTACGAATACATTGTCAGGGTTTAAAAACAAAATACTCTGAAACGTACTATTTAGTAGTATTTTTCTGTAAAATAAAAGTGTACTATTTAGTATCTTTTTTTATAAAGTAAAAAACAAATACTTATTTTTGAAATTTTAGATATTATGATCACTGTCATTTTAAATTATAATAAATATGTTAAATGAACTTAGATTTCATTTTAAAAACTAACCGAAATAATAATGAATTTAAGTAATGTGGAATTTCAACTTTAAATGATTTCAATACTCACTCTCACGTTTATTGTGGATCTAACTTCAATTGTCACATTAAATCAATAACATGATTCTAATACCGTGTTAACAATACAAAGTGAAGAGAAAAAGGAACAAATCGATGGAAGAATAACCGACAAAAGACAAACCAAGAGAATCATACCAAACAATAAACAAAAGAACAAATCAAGAGAACCAAAACACATTCCTAAACTTTTGGTAACTAAAGGTGAGTGGTTTTAGGAGGAATGAACCACACTCGATCTGTAGTGCTAATTGTGCTTGAATTTTATCTTAAAAATTAGCTCAAAGGATGAGATGTGCAAATACATTTATACCCTAGCCGCATGATTCCCCAAATTTTTTGAATCACTTACTTAGAACTCATACAAATATAAACTGCTAGTTTACTACAAGTAAACAAGCAACATTTGCCAACAACATCAATGATCTTGGAAATATTGACGATTTTAGCTTTCGGAAGTCACACGAGAAAATTTGTCACATATGGCTTTTTTGATGACCATTGCATCATTTTCAGAAATTTTAGCCTTTCGAAAATGTTACCAGGAAATTTTTCCGTCAAAAAATATAATTCATTAAAAAAAATGCTTACATACAACATTTTTCCATTGGGAAACACAAATTTACCAAAAAAAATAATAATTTTAAGGTATATTTTCTGTTAAACCAAAGTGATTTGAAGAACAACGACCTCTGATGCGTTAAAAAATTAAAGAACAATGACCTCTAACTTTTGTTTTGATGATAACAAAATATAAGATAACAATTTCATCATCTAAAATTTGTTATGGTGTAGAATAAGATGCTTTATAATTTGACATTGAGCATTTGTTACTAAATAAAAGAAAAACAAGAACAATCCTCTTAAATGTCTACACAAAAGAAAGACAAAATCAATCCTCTGAATGGTCTGCAGAGGAGGAGGGAAAAACTAATACTCTAATTGAAGCAATCATTTGAATGGTCATATAGAATAAGAATGAGATTGATCGTCCGGTCAATATTGCATGAAAATTCAACACTTTAGCAAGACTAACTTTATCCTCTGTTTGTTGGTACAAGTCATGGTTTGCTGAATTATACAAGTCATGCACACAGCACACCTACAAATTGCACAAGGATGATGACTGCGAATTTTGCACATTTTTTGCAATGGTCACATATTTCAAAGAAGATAACCTCAAAGATCAAGTTCTAGTGGGTTTATAAATACATCATTGGAGTTCAAGATAAATAGTTTTGCAAATTCAATGAGCTATCTTGATTCTACTAATCCTCTATTAAAAATTTCAAAAAGCTCAAAGAAAATCTCAAAAACACATAGAGGCAAATGAACTTAAAATTTCAAGCACTTTCATAGAAAGCTTTAATCAAGCATAAAAATGTTATTTAATCTTATGTAAAAGTTAATTTGGAATCCCCAAACACTATTCTTTTTAACTCTGCATCTAAGGCTAAATCAAGAGCTTTGTAGGAGACTCAAAGGGTTTGTTAAACCGAAGTAACTGAGTAACAAATAATTTATTTGAGTTGTAATCTTTAAAAGGAAATCTAGAGTATTATTAGGACATTGGATTCTGCAATTATAATCGGTTGATTATAGTAGATTAAGTCTTTTTCAAGGAGAAGGCGAAATCTCTTTGCCTAGAGGGAACTAGAGGTGGCTACGTACTAAGGTTGGTGTGAACTAGTATGAAAATTGTGTGTTTTGATTTATCTTATCTTATTTCTTTCGTTACCTCAGAGCATTTTCTTATGTTTTTTCTCACCTTCATTTTTCTTTAACTAAATAAAGGTGTTATTGACGGCTTCTTACATATACTTATGCTAATAGATAACCTCAAATTACTCAATTCAATCATAACCTATTTTAGGTGAGGTCCAAATATCTTAAATACATCTCAAACCACTCAACAATTTAATAACGGATAAAAGAAATAGAGAAGATCTTATCTTCCTAATAATCAAACTTCTTTAAATAGTATAATTTCACGAGTCTAAATATCTGTTTTGGGTTGAATTGATTATAAACTCAAATTTTAGTGATTTGTATAGACTCATGGTAAAATCGGTAAACTCGAGTTGAAATTGGATAAACTCATGGAAAGTTTCAACATAGGTTTTTAATTCTTTCATTGCAATTTCACATTCATTTTCTTTACTTTTTTGTTAGTTTGATTTCGTCCATATTAATTTCAAATGGTGATTTCTATCTTTTTTTCATCGCGAAATCTAGAATCTACTAATTTATTTATTTCACACAAAAAAAAAAAGTTTGCTGTAACTCTCGAACAAAAAAAAACTAGTTTGCATTTGACTAAATTTTAACAATAATCAATACTGGATTCAAGCTATCTTCAATAACTTTGAAGTACTTTCAGAAAAAGAGTTTTACTTTTCCCACTATGCGACCTTCTCGTGCGTCCTGCAAAAATTCCAAAAATACCTTTGGTCTGGATTATGTTTTTCAAATTAGATTGTTAAAGTTTTCGAAAAATACAATCCGGAAATATACGTTGTGAAATTTTGTGTCTTTCTTTGATGTCAAGGGTCTCTGTTGACCGTTATACAACCCCCGCATAAGCTGCAATGCAATTGCAGGGTTCGTATGAACGGTCAACAATGACCATGACACCACAGACCCACCTAAAAGCTACCTAAAAAACTAAAAATTTGAAGAAAATGTAAGAAAGGAGGTAAAGAAGAATGAAGAAAAATGTTGAAGATCCAAGCCTTTTTATAGCCTTAAATAAGTCATGGGTCTTAATTACAGTCAAATAAAACGTGTTCCACACTCAAAACCGTAAAAAAATGCATTCAAACTTCACTAAGTGGCCAAACCTTTGTTGAAACGTCACCAGCCAAAATGTTACTATGAGTTTCCGGATTACATAATCCGGAAGGCATGAATTCATTCCGGATTGTAAAGTCCGAACTGCATCAGACCCTTTATTTGGATAGTTTTCGTTGTGAATGTCTTTAAAAAAAAATAGAAACAAAGGTACATAAGACAAATACACAGTTAAAAAAAACCATAATAACATAAATGATTTGAAGAGGAGCTTTTAAGCTTGATCCTGCCGGCCTGCCAACTGACATGTTACGATCGACAGGCCGGCAAGATCGAGCTCATAAGGACCTCTTCTTCGGAGTTAGATCTGCAAGAGGAGGTTTGTGACTATATATTTTTTGCAGCATGCACAAGATCTCCACAATGCTGTCAAATATAAAGTTATCTATATGCGACAACATGTGAAGATCTTCAGCACAATGACAAAAAATTTAATTGTTTTTTTTGGTGTGTTTGTTTGTATTTTTGACAGCATGCTGAGGATCTTCATCACGCCGACGCAGTTAAATAGAGAGCTATTTATTTGCGTCTGTGTGACAATGATCCTCAGTTTAATGACAAAAAATTGCATGGTTTTCTTTAGTGTGTTTGTGTGTTTTGATGGTACTGTAGCTGAAAACTGGAGAGCACTTATTTATAGAGGTCCTTGGATGTTGTGGACCACATGAACTCTTGGTGCAATGTGGATCACACAAAAGAATCCTATGCTGAAGATTTCCGAATTTCATAATCCAGAAACACTTAAGCCCTATGTGAATCCGGATTACATAATTCGGACTAGAATGTTTTATAAGTTTTTTGTGTCTTTCTTTGATGTTTAGGGTCTCTGTTGATCGTTATATGACCCCCACATAAGTTGCAATGCAATTGTAGGGTTCGTATGAACGGTCAACAATGACCGTGACACCACCGACACCCTTAAAAAACTAAAAAAAGTTTGAAGAAAAGAGGTGAAGTGAAGAATGAAGGTCTTTTTTGAAGATGAAAGCTTATTTATAGCCTAAAACAAGTTCTGGGTCACTAGTACATTCAATGAAAACGTGTTAGTGGTTGTAACTGTCCAAACCTACATTAATGGCTCCAACATCAGTAAAACGCGCATAAATCCAGAAAATGAAATCCGGAACACAAAAGTGCATTCCAGATTTTATTTTTCGGAAATTTCAATAAAATGCTTTCAGCATAGGTTTTGGTCAGTGGTCAAGTCAAGAAAACGTGTTTTACCACATTTTTTGACTGCATTAATGACTTTCCAACCGTTTTTGACCCACACTCCATATAAATTGCCTTCCAAACCCCACCATTTCTCACACCATCCTCTCATCCTCTTCTTCCTTCTACAACCATGGTTTTCCATCGTTGGCCTTTCATAGATAAGGGCCTCATTGAAAACTTTCAAGGTTAGTATGAACGGTCAATGAGGATGGAACCGCGCTGCAAAGAAGTGCGGTTCATCTATGAGTCATGTGGGTCAATGTGGTTCTTAGCTTGGCCTGTCTCGGCGTAAGTCTGAGCACCCCCCACCTCCCTCAGGGGTATTGATTTCTTCTTCCCGCCCTCCTCTTCCCTCCTCCTCTGGTTTCCCTCCATTAGGGAAGCTACTGGTATGTCTTATCACATACCAGTGGTTAAGCTCTTAGGAGATTAGAAATAAATTTAGGTTCCTATGTAATAAGTTTAAAAAGCTTCAACATTATTGTAATGTATTGTTCGTATATTAATAAAATGAGTTGTTTTTATCTCTTTATTTCTGTTCTATATGTTTATTTGCATTTATTTTATGAATTTCAAAGCTTAAAATTGAAAAAGTTCTGGTAACAGATCATTCTAGATTATAAAATCCAGATAAATCTGCAAAATTCTAATAATTAAATCCAAAAAACGTAATCTAGATCAAGAGTATTTTTTGGAGAAAAATAGGGCGCGAGAAAAATTATAGAAAGAAAAAAAGTAAAACTACTAAAAAAAAATAACTTTCATAGTATTGTGATTTGTGATGGTCCTTCCATTTTGTCACATAGCCATCCACGTCAGCCATAAAGTACACCATTATTCATTACCATAACTTCAGAATATTTTTTTGTCATAAGAAAATGCAATAATAAAAAAACTAAAAAAACCAAACAAAGACCAAGGAATCAAAAAAACAAACACAAAACGCAAAGCATTATCTTTTAGCTACAAAAGAAGCGCGCCCAATTTTCTCTCCAAAACCCTAAACCCTAAATCCCCAATTTCTTCATTTCTCAAATCAATCAACAAAATGTCTCAATCTCAAACGTTACCTCTCAAGAGACAGCAAGATGAAAATCCCACTGATGATGATTCCTCTGCTATCAAACCTTCTCGTCTCAAAATTTCATTACCCTCTGAAGATTCCGACAAAAAGGTATGGTAAACCCTAATTCTGTTTTCACTTTTTTATCATTTTATCTTATTGGAATTTTAATAAAGATTGTATTTTTGGCTCAGACTGTGATCAAGAGGGTTAAGGATGTTGAAATTTGTGTTCCTATTGTTTATGGGACTATTGCATTTTATCTGGGTAGGAAGGCTAGTGAGTAAGTTCTGATTTTTATTTTGTCAGTGTTTTGGATTATTGATTTTAGATTCAAGACCCAATTTGGTCCCTCGCAGCTCAATTTGGTCTCCGGCAAAAAAATTAGTCCGGGGACAAGTCTCTGACTCGTTATAACAGATGTTTAAATTTATCTCAGTTATGAAAATGCCAAGGACTGGTTTGAGTATTATTGGAAATTAAATTGGGTCACGAGAAAATTGCCAGGGACCAAATTGGATCTTCACTCTTGATTTTATTTTTTTGTTGAAATTAATTGTATTTAATCATTTGTTGTTACTAGGTCTCAATCTCATAAATGGACTGTTTATGTACGTGGAGCTTCTAACGAGGATCTTAGCGCTGTTGTCAAGAGGGTTGTGTTTCAGTTGCATCCTAGTTTCAATAACCCAACAAGAGTTGTTGAATCACCCCCTTTTGAGATATCTGAATGTGGCTGGGGTGAATTTGAGATAGCTATCACTCTCTTTTTCCACAGCGATGCCTGTGAAAAACAGTTGGATCTGTAAGCTTCGGTTGCTTATTCTTTCGTATTTGTTTTTGGCTCGTTACTTGGAGATTGCATTTTTTTAATAACTTTTGTTTGTTTTCATAGGTATCACCATTTGAAGCTGTATCCTGAAGAGGAATCTGGTCCACAGAATACAAAGAAACCTGTTGTCATTGAATCTTACAATGAGGTTGTTTTTCCTGAACCTTCTGAGTCTTTTCTCGCACGCGTGCAGAATCATCCTGCTGTTGTTGTTCCCAAGCTTCCGGATGGCTTGAATTTACCAAGCCCGGGTACATTCCTTTTAGCAATCTTCCGATTGTTATTGTTATATGACTATTACACTTCCCCTTTCAAAAGCTTTTCTTTATAATCCCTTATGTTGGTTTCTGCAGTACCGGTCGAACCTATGAATGACAAGGAGAGAGGTGACACCAAAGATCATCCACTGAGCCACTGGTTCCTGAACTTCTCAGAGGCGGACGAGCTCTTAAAACTAGCAGCCGCTCGCCAACAGGTTCTGCTTGCCTTGTTCTATCTATCATGCATTTTCTATTTGAATAGGCTGTTTTATGACTAGAGAATTGTTAGCTGCATTTATTTTTTTTCTGCATTAGTTTTGTCTCTTTTCTTCCTTTAAGTAACATTATTATATGCATTTATGGGGACTACATTCTGAAAATAAATACAATCAATTTTAGGGTTGTTAAATCGCATCTATATCAGTGATATAGTGCTATAGCATTGTTGCATAGTCGAATTTGAACAAACCCGCAATTGACAATACTGATTAATTCCCTGATTCATTCCTAATGTGCAATTAATCAAGATTGTCTTTTCCCAAATGAGATGCGTGTGTATTTGTCTGCATTCTTCTTTGATGTCTAAGAGGGTTTTATTGGCAAGTGAAACTTAATGGAGTAGTTTTTTTTTTCTTAGATCCCTTTTTGTATTTGTCTGTATTCTTCTTGTTTGTAGTCTAGGAGGCCTTTATTGGACGGTGAAACTTAATGGATTAGTTTGTTTTTTTCGCTGAATGTTTTATTTGTTTTGCACTGGTTTGGAGTTTCGCTGAATGTTTTATTTGTTTTGCACTGGTTTGGATGAATATGACCACAAATCAACTGTTTCCTTTGTGCACATGTGGATTTCTCTTAATTGTGGAAAGAACATTTTTGTCTTGTACTATTGTATTGTGAATTAGTCAAAGTTTTTTTAAACATATTGCAGATTTCTGTGCTAACTGTATTTGCAATGTCTTAGGTGCAAGCTCACATTGTTAAGCTGCGAAGACAATTAACTTTGTTGGAAGGAATGCCTCAGTCAAAACAGCCATCTGATTAGGGATGTACATGATTCTGATATCTTAATAGATATTTTTTGGGGGATTTCCCTTTAGGGTCAAACTTGGAAGATTAGTGATGAATGATTATGTATATATATGCATATCATCTTCCCCGTAAATTGTTTTGGATATTTCTATCTGTGTAGAAGCCAATTGTTTGGAGGTTTAGAAGAATAGACATGGTTCTTGGCGCATTTATGCCAAAATATTTTATATGGTGATAGATATTTTTGTATTAACTGTACTCTGAAGTTTAATGCTTTATCTTAAACTTAGATTTCTGACTAAATATCCTTACTTTTAATCATCTATTCATTAACACAATAACATTTGTGTTAATAACTTTTGCGCTTAAATTGACAATATTAATGACCGGTGTCATCCATGTTTTCATATGAAGTTACATGCACAAATGAAAATATAGATGTTGTAACAAAATGAATAAAATAGTTTTTGAAACTTATAATCAATGAATTCACAGGCTAGTAGGAATATCTTAACGTGTTTGTTTTGTGTCATGGCACGTTTCAAAACATGTTAACGTAAAAGGAAGATATTTCTAGTTTGTTTAGATTGACATAATGACATCCAATAGTTCATGCTGCAATTTTTGATATTAGAAGCAACAAACAAGATACATTTGAGTGAATTTCAGTTTGAGTGTAGAGGGCATTATTCTGTTAGAAACAGATACCACATTCTTAACCAAAATTGAGGCTACCAAGGGTACGCGCTCATTGGTTTGCCTTCTATAGCAGTACTGAATGGGAGGAATTTTTTACCATCAAAGTCACTTGAGAAGTACATATTGGAGTTAATTTAGCACTATCACCACACCTTACATTGATGATGTTGGTTTTTGAGTTCAGAAATCAATGTTGTCAGAAATGGACGATGATTGAATCGGTGGGACTTTTGGGTCATGGTTCAAATATGCAATTCAACCCAATCCGACCGTTCCTGCGTGCCTCTGAATTTACCATGGTTGAACCAATTGCTAGGCTGACGACCATCTCTCAGAAACTTCGGTATGATTTTCACAATAATATTGTCTGAAACTTCGATTCTATTTTGTTATGGGATTAAATTTCAGAAATTAATTTCTGGTATCCTTTTATGTCGCAAAAACAATATTCCAAAGATTGATTTCTTGTAACGGGTGTTTTTGGGGGAAATTAAAAATGGGAAAGAGATGTATAAGCAAATAATGGGGGTACAAATACAAATTCTCACTTATGAGTTCAGTGTTATTAGCCAAAACAAAGTAACAGAAGAAAAAATTCCTCAGCTATAGAATATGGCAAATTATATTACAGTATATACACTATATATAGCATACACCTGCACAAAATCACTTTATTAATTTTCTCACTTTCTATTTCACACGGTTCCAATATCTCTCTTGCCACTAAACAGACTCCAAAGCAACCAAATTAAAGAACTAGGAGTCAAATTTACAAAATCTGAGAGTGAGAAACTCTTTCCTACATTGTTTCACTGTCAAAACAAGAACTTGGCAAGGAAAAAAAAGAAAAGTAACAACAGAGAATTATTAATCAGAACATGCAAGTTGGTAGACACATTTCATGAATGTGGAAATCTTAATTGAAGCATGTTAGCTAGCTAATTATTTGAAGACTCCTTAACCTTTTGGAGAGTCAACTTCATAACTTCCCTTCTTACTTTTTGAGAAAAGCCATCCTATCAAAGGCATCATTGTCTTCTTCTTACCTTTCTTAACTGAATTAGGTCTCACAAGTAACTCATCCTTATTAGGAA
>Ga0099826_10003355_pt1 | contig 10824 bp, 4 predicted proteins | sample Mtrugardesep15_FD_76830 | JGI IMG/M metagenome (GOLD analysis project Ga0099826, IMG submission 76830) | Root nodule microbial communities of legume samples collected from California, USA - M. trunc garden sep15 | ecosystem: Host-associated > Plants > Roots > Nodule | place: USA: California...
AAATTATAAAATTATTTGAATCTAGTCTCTTATATATAAACATTTTGTAATGACTTTTGATATTGTAAAAATAAATCAAAGTTGGCATTTTGCTAGTATTTGTAGAGACCATATAGCATTATAAGTCTTTTTTGGTACAATAATAGCATTTTTCTTGTTTTAATTTTTTCCTTCTTCGATTTTTTATAGCTTGATTTTCTCAAATGTACAAAGCTTCTTGATCAATTTTCGTCAAATCAAAAAAGATGATAAAGTCCGAAGTTAAATTGATATGATCTTATGGATCAACAAAATAAGATGATTACCCAACAACGTTTTTCTTCTCTCCGTTATTAATTTCGGTGAGCTAATTTAGTTTCTTCAAAAAATAAAACAATGTTTTTCTTGTTTATTAAATGCATGATAATTTATAGAACGTCTATTGACCGTTATCCTTTCCCTCTCCCATTCATCATTGATGAATCGGTTTATCACATATACTAAAATTCTTTTTGTCACGTATCTAAAAAGAATTTACCTCACTTGTGGATATGCTTATTTACTTTATAATAAAATTTTAAAATACATTGTATCATGGGTAATTTCAAAGAGTAACGTGTGTATCATAAACTCTTCCTCAATTGTTGAGATATTTTTAGTTATGTGCAAGAGTGAATTTCCTCCAACATATAATATCACATATTTAAAATAAACATAGCACGCAACATCTAAAACATGTGGCAATTCTTGGTTGGAACATAATAATATCCAAATCCTCATTTGTCCCTATGGAATCATAGAATCCCACTAGATGAATCTTAATAACTGGCATCTTCTTAACAAAAAGGCAAAATTTGATTTCGAGATCTTTGCTCTTGCCAAACAAAGCATAATGATGCATGCACAATTAGAATTAGAATAAACAAACAAAATGTGAGAACAAATATATGTCCTTTTCTACACATGCATATAAAAATCATCTAAAAATCATCGAACATTAAACAACAAAATTTTTAATTAATAATCATACTTACCAAAACTAGACATGAAAGTGAAACTACAATAATACATTAGATATTAGATATTAGATATAGTCCTCTTTAATATAATAATTTCAACACCCCTCCATCACTCTCTAATTTTCATGTACCTATTATATTATATGTCCCCCTATTTTTTGACATAATAGCAAAACAACAAAATTAATTAATTACAAAATAACTTAGGACAAAAATATCTTCATAGTGTGGGAGAAGGATAATGCTTACTTACTTACTCTAGTGCTCTACACTCTTAGTCACAAGGGCAATTTAGGAATTCCATCAAGTACAAACAGAACACGACAAAAATCTCAATATTAACGACCTGGATTTTCCATCAAAAAGACCAATATACCCCTAGGGTTTAACTTGGCCATGTCAAGAACTCGTCCAAGTCAAACTCACCAAACTCTTCTTTTTCTTTCTCGAACGGAACAAAGTTAACGTCCGTTAAATTTAACGGCGCGTCAATATCAAACCCAAACGCATCCACAGCGCCGTAACGTAAACCGTCAAACGGCGTTTCACCGTCGCAGAAAGGTAGAACAGATGTCGGAGAAGCAAAACCGTCGCCGGAGAATATCTCCGGTGAAACTTCAACGCTTTTCTTGATGGGGGCATCGTTTGGAAAGTTAACGGCGGCGACTTTTGGACCATAGATCTTCACGGCGGCGGCGTCGTAAACAGCTGCCGCTTCCTCCTCCGTGTTGAAAGTTCCGAGCCAGAGACGTTTTCTTTGAAACGGGTCACGGATCTCTGATATCCACCTACCAGAAGGTCTCTTGCGAACACCACGGAATATGCTCCGGCGGGTAGAATTTCCGGAGTTTTTTGTTGGTCGTTTTCTGGGTTTATTTAAATGGGTCGGGTTAATGGAGCAAGATGAAGAAGAAGGTGAAGTTGTTAGAGAATCAGTGAGAGAAGGAAAGTACATGGTGATGTCAGTGATTTCCTTCTTCACTCTTCGTGGGGTTTCATCGTCGCCGGAGGATTCTGAATCGGTTGCGTTGTGGTCGGTGAAAATGACCCGGAGATGCTTTTTGTTGTTGGGTTTGGTTTTTGTCATGGTTTTGCATGATGGGTCGGGTTCAAAATTTGAGCTTGAAGGGTTTTGAAGCTTTAAGGTTGATTGTACGGTCATCGGAGAAAAATATGAAGAAAAACAAGGATGTTTTTTGTTTTTGGTTAGTTTAAGGTAGTGAAGAAAGAGAGTGAGGAAATTAAAAGGGTGGATTAGAGAGAGTGTGAGAGCGGGAGAGAGAGATATTTTGGCGGGAAAATAAGAGAGAGGGGGTGAAGATGAGAAGAGAGTGAAGAGAGAGAGAAATAAAAAGAAGATAAAAAAGAAAGAATTTAAGGGTATTTAAGAAGTGTCCCAATTGGAGGAAGAAAGAAATATTTATCTCGTGATAGGGTCAGAATTTTTGGTGAAGATATTGAAGGTAGGGTTAAGGAGAGGGAAAATGGAGTGTGAGTGAGTGAGTAGTGGAAGGAAGAGAGGGTCATGACTAATGACTCACCTTATGGATGTGTCATGTGAGTGTGTATGTCATTGTCGGTAGTAGAAATAAAAAATCTAGACAGCTTGCACCTACCCCTCATGACACGTTGCTCTTCTAATTCTAAATATTTTGTGTTTTTCAATGATATTTTTCATTTATGTTCTTACAAATTTTGGTGTGAATTAGATGAGTGTATTCAAAACTCAAGCTTTTTTATGTCATGGATTCAATATGGTCTTAAATAAATGTGTCCTATAGTCCTCAAATCACAATCATCAAATTGAAAATTTTGATCATAGTTAGGGAGCACGGATTAGAAGGAAGATTAGAATAACAATCGCTGTTTCTATAGACAGAATCAATAATGATGAAATTGCGCGATTGACGTGACTTTTTATAGTTTAGTTTATTTATTTGGTCGAATTATTATTGTAGTTTCTAACTTTTTATTTAGTAGTATTTCTTTCAAAGAAAAAAATAACATTTTATTTAGTCAAAAATTATACTCTAACTAAATCGGTCGAATAAGTAAATGACTAGTGGCCATACCGTTGGGCATGTACAACCCATGATGTACGACAATTGTTTTTTAGATCTTGTCTATTAGGACACTGCTAGATTAATTAGTACCTAAATTAACTGAATCAGACTCGAAATATCATCATTAATACAACAAAGGACAGAAGAGGGTGAAGTTTTTAATTTTAAAATTTAATGATGAGGAGCGGTAGTATTTTCACTATTTTGTAGTATCAAATTAATAAGGAGTACTATAATGTTCTTTCTGTGTGACTCAAAAATTGCAAACATTAATTATAGAGACCCCTTCAAATGTGTTTTGAGTACATGCGGTAGAAATTTGAGTTGTGATTTTTATTGTACGCAAGCAAACTTATTTTTATTTCATTTTTTAAGTTGGTTGTGTATCTTATTATTGAAATGTCTTCCTATATTAATTCAAACTTGTTTGAATTACTACTCACTATAGTGCTCAGAAGATATGAGTCATCAAGGAACTTTACATGTGAGGAGTAATGTTAATTAAAAACTTAATGATGATGATGATAAACTTTTTTTACAATGTTTGACGATGATGATAAACTTGATGAGAGTTGTTTATGATAATCATATATGAAATGTAGAGAGGATTGGCTCAATGATAAAGCAGTCTAATAAATTATTTTACGCCTCAAAATATTAGGTTTAAACGTGCTTAAAAAATTAATTCAATTATATAATATGATAAATTAGTCATAAATGTTCTGTTGAATTCAGTTGGTTAATATAAAAAATTTATATTTATCATGATCGAGGTTCAAACCTTATACATACTCGTTGAACTTAATTTTGTATAGTTTTTACTTGTTTAAAAAGATTAAAAGACCTCTAGACCTTGCATTTGAACGATGCAAAGAGCAATATGGATAAGGATGGATTGCACAAAGGAAGTGATATGTTATTTAACACCCTCTTGAAGGGAAATTGCTTAAAAAGTTGTGGTTGGGTTAGGTTTTGGCTTGAGAATGAAGCAAAGGCAAATAAAGATGCTGGCAAGTCAAACACGTGTTATGATATAGCTACATTGGGAGAGCAAATAAGTTGCAAATAATAATTGTTGTAAAAAACAAACAAAAGAATTTGAAAATTAGTGACTCTCCTTCCTTGCTTGGCAACCAAGGGACATATTTTTGGTAAAATTTTCATAGGGGCTGGTCTATTCTCATGAGCGTATTAATTATTGACATCAATTCTATCTCCTACTCCTTGTAGTACTTGTAATGGGACTTAAATTGATTTTATCTTTTTCTTGTCCCCTAAGATTTTCCAATTAATTGTAAGACTTCAATTAAATTGTACAGCACTTCGGTTTCCGAAATAAAATACTTCATCTACGAGTATCTCGTAATAATTTTTTTTTTGAACAAAGAGTATCTCGTAATAATTAACATGTTTGTTGAGAAATTTTCAAAACTAATACTACTATCATTTTTATCTTTCACGATTAATCTTCCTTCGCAACTCTCGGATCATTCGTCGTCGTAAGGATCGTGGTAGTTTGTGGTTGTCTAGCCGAGAGTTGGGATGTGTACTGGTATATTCAAGTGGTGGTAATGCAAGTTAATTGGGTGGCTTGTTTTGATTTCTTTGTGTTTGAGCTGGTTCGCTTTGGGATGTGTACTGTTCCGCATTTCCTCTGTCTTTGGATTTTGGCATCGGGTTTTGGTGGGTCCAGTTTTTGGACAGGGTAAGGTGTCTGCTCTGGTGGTTCGTGGGTTGAGGGGTGCCTTTTTGACTTTTGTCGGGATTCTTGTGGGCCGATCGTTTTTTATTCGAGGTCGGGAGCAAGTTTGTGACTCTTGTCCTTTTAGGCTATTGTGATGTCTCCTCCGATAGACCGTAACTTGAGTGGTGGTCGAAGGTGAATGTTTGAAGCAAAATCACTATCGGGTGCCTAATTGATCACTTGTGGCGGTGTTGGTTCTTTGAGGAGTTATTGTTTGGGGACTCGGCATTTTAAGGGTGCTGATGGTTTTCCTGTGGGGGTTTCTTGGTGTTTTTATTTTCTCTTTTTGATGTAATACTTGGGATTTAATCCCCTTATTTATATATAATATTTTGCCATTCAAAAAAAAAAATGTTCAAAAGTGGTTAGTATAAAAGTTAAATCCTTTTAATGATCTAGTGGTTACACCGACGTGTGTATAGACTGAAATCTTTACTAACTGTATTATATGATTAATAATATTATATATATTATTCTCAAATTATTATTTTTCGAATTACTTTTATGATAAAGATAGTTAATCAATGGTTAATTTGGTATAGTTGTTTTTTTTCCTTTTATAATAATTTATTTCTAATTTGGTATAGTATTGTTTTAACCTAATAAAATATTTTAAAGTAGGTAGTGAAAGAGTTTTTATTTATGAACTCTTTTTTTTATTACCGATACTGCGATACATTCTTTTGTTTTAGATTTGTTATATTTTTTAGTCAAGTGAATCTCATTTCAACTTATTTTATTTTGATGGGGATCAAATGGTTCGTAAAATAAAAAGAGTTTCATAAGTTCTTAAATAGCTTCTTTCAAAAGGACTTTTGCCTTCCCAGAGACAAGACTAACATAATGGCATAGAGAATAGGTTACAATAGGCTCACACGAGAATCTAATTGTTAACGTATCAAGTCTGAGTTAAAAGGCACACATCAAATAAAAAAATAGATATCGAAGAGTATATGAGTTAGAAAGAATCATGAAAGGTATAATGTTCAATATAGGTTAGAAAGAATCATGAAATATAATGTTCAATTTATTTATTTATTTATGTAGTTGCTCAAATCACAATACAATCCCCATGACCCAACATCAACCTATTAAATACCTTTGTAATCTTTTATCATCTCAGTCTTATCTGCAAGAAGGATGAAACTATTCAAAATTCTATTCCTCCAAAAATACATTTTCACCAAAATTTAACTAAAAATCCTTTGTTTTGACCAACCTCCACCATCCAAAATGTCAATGTTATGCTAACATACACCGTCCAAATTTGAATATAAGCACAAAAACTTCAATTTGAATGGTTTAAAATAAAAACGACCTTTATCAATTGTTTAAAGACCGTCAAACATGGTTGTTTTGTGGCTCATATTCAAGATTAGTCATGACCAATTTTTGACGAAAAATCTACAGACACACAAAATAAATTCTTCCTTCCTAACCAAATTTCTTTATTCATACATAAAAGTCATAACAATTGATCACTTGTTTAAGATATGGATATCATTTACCACGTCCAAAACCGATTGAATATTGTTTTAAATATAATTTTATTTCTACTAAATCAATTTCTATGATAAAGAGTATATATTTTGTCCACTATGATTTTTTTTGTTTATATTCCAATTCTATAAAAGTAGCAACTGTTAGCCGGTGCTTTCCAGCAGGCTGCCATGTTCGGTTGCAAATTGCAACAGTCAGTCAACTCAATTCTTGAACGGTGTCAAAACGATGTTTCCTTTCACTGCATTAAATGATTTTTTGGAATTAAAAACACTAGTTTTTTCTTCATACCCTCTCCCCTAAGGACAGAAAACCACTAGGGCACGTTAAAGACACTAACTCTCTCATTGTTTAACTCTGTGTATCTCACACTTCAAAAAAATAGGTTCTGTATACATCGGTAAGACTCATAAGTTTCAACCAATAAAAAGGTAAGTATTAGGGTGTTAGTAAGAGAGTGATTATGCACTCCTCCAAATCCATTACCCTTTCATTATAGCTACAACGCTAGCGTTGTTTTGTATTTTGATTTTTGAATTGTGAGGACTCCAAAGAGTGGGTTTTAATGTTGTGAAAGGACCATATTTGGTCTACAAATATCATCATTATACCGGTGGCTACGCTGTCTTGGTGGTCCACATAACATTATCCAAAAACACATAATTCTTTCATTGATACCCGAAACACGGTCCATGCAGTAAAATGGCACCATATGGTATGCAAATCAACCAAAAACAAGACTAGGGCAGAGAAGCTTAAGCCATAGACAACAGAGTGGAGAGAACTTATGATTGTACCAGTTGAAGCTGGTACCGGTCAACGCGTGGACCAAATAGAGAAAGGTCGTTGAGGAAGATTTTTAGGTTGGTAAGGAGCAAAAATGGAGTTGTGCATGCCAACCAGCAGATAACATATAAACAAACATAATTCAATCTCAGGAAGGGCAAAACATTCATAGGCATTAATCACCATGTTCATAACTACAATTTTCATTTATCATCGCTGCTTGGGAATAGAATGTCAACAAGCAGAAAATTTGCACCAGATGTCTTAAGAATTTTCACAAAATGATAATCAATTCCCATTGCCATGGTTGAGTTCCATGTTGACAATAAATAACAAAGCAATCATTCAAAATATCTTTTGTTTTACATAAAACATAAATGCACGGTTGCATTTAACAGCTGAGGAGGAATAATTGGTCACCCCATGGCGTACTTCTGTGTCCAGCTGCGTGCGGTGGCTTCATACTTGGTCCTGTCAGTCTTGTACATATGTGCAATTTCAGGCACAAGCGGGTCATCGGGATTGGGATCCGTCAACAATGAGCAGATTGACAAAAGCACCTAAAATAGTGAATGTTAGGTTTATTTTTTGCAAGATTTAGAACAACACCATGACACATAAGAACAACAACATTCCAAATGCAGGTCATTAAACACAGAAAAAGATAATACACTCAGTTCTTAAAATTAAATTCCTATCAATCCTGTGATCAACTTATCAAAGTGACACAAACTATATCTCATGTTAACAAACAGAGAATAGATATCTACATTCAGCTACTTCTAGATTTGAAATATTACTAGTCTGAATTTTTCTAATATGAACTAATCTTCCAAGAAGATTTACTGTTCTTCAGTGCTTTTAAAAGCTGGAGCGTAAACAAATCATGAATTATTTTCTTGTGCTGGATTTTGAAATCTATGAATACTACTGAGCCTTCACACAAAAAAATGACACCAACACAAGTAAGACATCAAACACGTTAAAGACATCAAGAGACAAGTGTAATTTGTATCAAAAGAACTACTAAGAGTACAAAATACATGCATAGACAAATTTGACATGTGAAAAATAAGCATGATTCGTTGATGGAAGTGTATGCTCCATTTTCCAAACAATTAACAAAACTTGTTACTCTAAAACCTTATACAAATCATTAATTATCAAGAACAACAAGTAATCAAACCTTGGAAATGGTCAGTGCAGGGCTCCATTGTTCCTTAAGAATGTCGAGACAAATACTTCCATTGCTGTTGATGTTTGGGTGGAATACCTTAGTCCTAAATGCAACCTGCGGTATTGCAAGACAATAACTCTGTCATTTCTCAAATATTAAACAAGATACAAAGTACAAGATGTTTGCAAACTTAATTAAACCGGATAAGTATACTGTACTTGGCTGCATAAATTTAATAAATCACCTATCAGCAAGAAAAGGAAAATCTTCCTAACATAAATGTTCATGTGGATTGATGTCAATATTAACAACATACACAAATTGCATTGTTTTGGGAATATGTTTTATACATGTCTTAAAAAATCAAGAAACAAAATGCAATCAAGATGGTATTTTTTTTTTTTATTATTAAAAAAAAGCTGTCCCAGCGACAGTTGTGAGCGTGTGGATGAACACGTGCAGGCAAGCGAAAATGGGACCGAAAGATTGGGGGAAAACAAAAAAGGAAGACATAAACAGAACAAAACAGCTAACCAATAATCATTATTTTTTCAATTAACACAGGGCTAGTAAGCAACGGTTTGCAATACACTCAGGCTCTCGGCCACTTCGGCATTGAGGTAAGGTGGACCTTGCAAGTTGCAACATAAATAGCCTGAGGCTTCTTGAGGCAGGTTTATGTTAGGTAACCCCACTAGCTTGTTTGCTTGAGATAATTAAAGAGCGAGGGGATGGACGACCTCGCAGAATACACAGGATCGATTTTATGGAAAACAATCAATATAAAGGCGGTTTCAAGCACAAGCAGTACAAGCCCAAATTGGCAGAAGCAAACTTATTATGAAGGCGGAGCTTGATCAATAATTTTGATGGGAGCAAATATAATAATCATTTAATGTTCAATAAAAGGTTTGCATCTTGGCGTAGTGGTATTAACGCGCTTCCGTTTACCTAACGTCTGCAGTTCGAACCTCCTCATAGCAGTTTTTTTCAAAAATAAACAAATAAAAAATGGTCCCTGTCGGGATCGATGGCTGCAAAACATTCACCCCTCAAAACAGACCCCGCCACCGCGCGGCTAGGTAGATTTGATACTCAAAGAAAAACTTGCAATATATAGAAAAACATATATGCTACAATATTATATATATACACACACAAGCACGCGCCAAAAAGAATAAAACTTTCAAAAGATCTGCTTCTGTTTAGAATCAATTTGAACAAAAACCAAACAAATCTCAATAAATTATTAACATAAAAGCACAGATCATACATACAAGCTAGGGTTTCAATACCTTTGGTGGCTTGAATGGATAATCCGGAGGGAAATGAATTGAAACCAAAAACACACCACCAGCATAGGGGCTATCAGTAGGTCCCATGATTGTTGCTTGCCAATGAAACATGTCCTCAGCCACAGGACCTAAAAAACAAAACATCATCATCATCAACAACAACAAATTATTATTAAAACACCTAGCTTCATAAACCACAACATATCGAACAAATAATTTGTAACCTTAAAGTTTCATGTATATAATCCTAAATCCAAATCACCTCAAAAACCCTTAAAACAACAGATCCATAACAAATCATTGATAAAAACAATAAAACAACAAAAGGGTATCCAAAATTTCAAAAATAAATCATTAAAATCTTATTATTATGCATCAAAATATAAAAGCTAAAAATCAAAACTTTATGTGTTGAATATATTCTATATGATAAAAGAAAAAAAGGGTTTGTTTGTTTGTTTCACCTGCGCTGCATGATGTTGGTGGATCCTTCTGCAAATCCTTGAGCTCCTTGAGGATCCGCTTCGATGCCATGCTCAAATCAAAGGAGAGAGAGAGATTAGGGTTGAAATTGAAGAAAAGGGTTTGATTGAAATTGAAGAAGAAGAAAAACGAAAGAAGGGATAATAAGGAGAGAGAATGAGAGAAAAAGGGAAAGGCAAGGTTGCGTTGTTTTGTAGTTCTAGAATCTTCTCTGTTTGTCGTATTGGAATGTGTTTGGGAACGCGTTTTTTGACTCTAAATTACGCGTTTTTCAAAGGCTTAAAAGCGAATTTGTTCTTGCATTGCCAAACACGCTTTAAAATAACTTTTGCGTAAGGTAAGGTCACCGTCCTATGTTAAGCAAAGGTGGAAATCAAAATACACCGAATTTGGACAACATATCGCTCTATTATATCTTGACCGTATGATCTAAGTTGTTTTTTTTTACAGTTTAGTTCGATTTTGAGATCAAAAGTTCTGATTTGTTTTGGTTGATATTTTAGAAAATAAATTGAATCAAACCAAATAAATATGGTTTTGTTGGTTAGATGGATTCGTTTTTTTTTTGCGAGACAACATATAACTTAAAAAATATGTCAACAATTTGGATTATATTACCCTTTGAGAGAGACGATGGAAAAGATATGGTCGAGTTGGAAGACGCTCGAGAAACTATTTGGATTTTTTTTAATGAATTGAAAACAATTACATTGTACTTATAAAGTTAATTTGAAAGAGAAAAAAGGGTTGGTTTTAGCGTAGGGTTGAGTTACTAATT
>Ga0099826_10003358_pt1 | contig 10822 bp, 6 predicted proteins | sample Mtrugardesep15_FD_76830 | JGI IMG/M metagenome (GOLD analysis project Ga0099826, IMG submission 76830) | Root nodule microbial communities of legume samples collected from California, USA - M. trunc garden sep15 | ecosystem: Host-associated > Plants > Roots > Nodule | place: USA: California...
GCTTTTGCCTCTGCTTGCAATCGAGCTTTCTCTGATACACACAAAAACAATTAGCAATCAGACAATTCATTAAAAACAGAAGCAGTATTCTATTAAAGATCGACATTCTAACCATTTAGAAAGAAAGAAAAAACAAACCTTCCTTCTGCCTCCTCTCAAGTTCTTCTCGCTCAATCCTAAGCTTTTCAGGGTCACGTTTTTCATCCTGAGATCAAGTTGGAATTGAAACACAAACTTTCATATAAAACTTGCATAATGGCAGAACTTTCATGAAAGGCAGCAATGATGGTAAATTAGCAATTACCAGATTTACTACTTTAGCAATAATAGAAATTCCCTACTGGTGAGACGGAGACAAAAACTGAACACTTAAAACTTTGACGTTTTTCAAATGTATTGTGTTTCTCAAATTTCTCAAATTTTGATGTTTAAAAAACACAGCCTAGTCTATTACTGCAACAAATTAAAACCTCAACTACCATATTACCCCCCCTTAACAAACCTTTTCAAGGGCTTTCTCTTGAGCTTTCAGTATGGTGTCAACAAACCGGTTCCTTATTAAAGCATTATGGTAGAGCTTATCAGAAGAGACTTCCCTCTTAGACGCAACACCCTCCCCTAAAATATTACAGCATGAAGTGTGAGATCATGCTCAAAAACTAATAGCAGACATATTTCTTCATTTTTCAAGCTTACCATCTTGGTGGCTCTCTGATTCAATAGTATCTGGCTTAGTCTGCAAACTCTGGTCAGCCTCGATACCCAGGTTAGTTGAATCTATACAAGAAAGAGATAATGAGCAAGAAAGCAATAAAGGCGGGCAGATCCTCATCAAAAAACATGCCAAGAAACTATAATATGCACATGGTTACGAAAGCCCATAAAGTTTGGGACCCACCATTTCCAGTTTCGGGATTACTAGGATCCCCCCTGTTTTGATCGCAAGTCAAGCCAGGTCCTACATTTTCCTGCAATTCGTAACGGTTTTTTAACAAAGAAAATGGTTAAAGCATATGAAAATTGCATTCTATGAATAACATAATTTTCGATACTGTATGTACCCAATCACCTTAGAACTAAGAGGTTCTGACGCTTTAGCAGTATCTAACTCACTACCAGATGAACTACTTGAATCTGAATCTGTTGTGCCACAATTGCAACAGTCATAAAATATTCCAGCATACAGAAAAATTCATTAAAATTGACAAGTGTCTGATTTTTCAATCATCATAAGCCAAGCAAGTAGAAAATCGACAATAGCTACTGAATTTATAAGAGAAATACTGAAGAGAAAAAACTATGTTCATCTTGTTTTTTACACCACAATGCTAAATATAAGTAAATAACAGCAGCAACCTTGTTTTGTAGGTAAGCATCTGTAACAAAATCAAAGTAACATGGACGTCACAAGCATTTTCTTTTATTCAATACATTAAAATTAACCAACAAACCAACAACTTATTGAGTATACACTTCTAGCATATTAATTACACTGCTGTCCAGATGTAATGTCTGAAAGAAACTAAAATTTAAAACAAAATACTAAACTAGCTGCAACTGAGGTCAACCACAAACAACAACGGATGGAATATTCAGACATGAAAAAAATACAATTTCCTATTGGCAACCACTTTACACCATACCGCTTTGTTAATGAGATAGTTGAGTGAGAGGAATATCATTAACAAGGCAAACAAAATTGACACTGAAACATATGGTTGATGAAACAGTCCAAAATTATTACATAAATGAATTATACCTAAAATATTGCTTAGAAGCCGGGGAAAAAAAAAGTAAAATAGTTTAAGGACTTGAAATTCATAGAGATTTGGTTTGTACGACAGCAAGGGAAACCACGTCCAAAAGAAATAAAAATGGAGAGTTCTGGGTATACACACTGCAATTATAAACTATAAGCATATCCTAGAATAGGAAACATATCAAAAGTATGCACTAACACGAACCACTGGATGATGAGCCAGATTCACTACTAGAGCTGCTTGAACTACTGCATTTACTGTTTCTGTTGACTCCATCTTTTTCGATTTCTAGTGGAGGATAATTTGAATTAGGCAGATCGTTTCCACCAACGATGTCCACGTCCTCCTCAACCAGTTCATTGCCTGGCATTTGCAGTGAAAATAAAGGATTGCAGTTAGAGTCAAATAATGTTGACACTTGTACCATAGGAATGCAAAATCACTTGCAAAGCGAAAAGAAGAGAAAAGGAAGTACACAATATACCTTTAGAAGGTTGCATTGATGAATTGCTAAACCCTGATTCATTAAGAAGCTGTACGAAAATCAAGCAAAAATTAAGTCAGATGAGATACAGAAAATAGATGATTTACGCACAGAACTGCATAAAATGATAGTTTACGGCATTTAAACACACATATACAAGTGAGGATGTGCTTACACTGTAACACATTCCATGCAATAAATTTTTTAAATGTCAAATTTCAACAATTACAACGTCAACAACAACCAGGCCTTATTCCACTAAGTGGGGTTGGCTACATGGATCGAATTACGCCATAATGTTCTATCATAAACCATATTTGGATCCAACTCATTAAACTCTAAATATTTCCTAATAGTTTCTCCTAAATGTCAAATTTCAACAATTCAACTGCTAAATTGAAAGTAACATGGGCAGATTATTAATATCATGATTTCATACAATTTATTAGATTTATTGATGTATCATATGCTTTAAACAGAAATGTAAACACACACACACACACAGAGAGAGAGACCTCTGTTTCACACTGTCCAGCTTTTGTCTGAAATTGTTGCTTCTCCAGCAAATAATCATCAAGAAGCTTACGTAATTTGAACAAGGTATCATCACTAAGAGCATCAATATCAACCTCAATTTCGTCATCGTTTGTTTGCCCTCCTGCGATACGACTTTGCTCTTTCAAGAAATCCAGAATGGAATCAGGCAAGTCTCCAAGCATATCCTCCAACTGTTGACTCAATTTCTGCTTCTCCATGTCAGTCATAATTCTTTCAGCAGGTTCTGGCTTGGTAAAAGTGCCATTTGGTGTCATTTTCTTCTTTTTTGTGGGGGGAATTGGGTCGGAAATTACAGTTTCTACATAAGTAGGTTTTGAAGGCTCAGATGGGACACGATGATCAATGACAGGAATTTTCTTCTCGATGGACTTCCATCCTTTTTCAAAGGCTTTATTAAGTGCCAATGCTAAGGCGTGCACATCATTGCCAGGTGGATTATAAGTCATTGCGTTTGAGAAAGTCAGCCTCACATCAGCAGCAAAATCAATGGGATTTGAATATTTACCAGATGTTATTCTACTCTTCACAGTACCCAAATCCATTGGATTTTTTACGACATTGAAATAATCCGGAATGTTCAATTTAACAACATCGACTGGTTCATTAAAAACCCAACCATATTGATGAGACATCAAACGGTTAAGTAAGTTCTCACACTGTTTCATTAATGTAGCATATGAAGCCATTGGTGCAGCAGTTTTTGGATATTCGAAACGCCCAGGCATACTTTTTTTGGTCTTGGGACCACTACGTCCTGGCAAGGGTCTTTTCTTACCATGTGGCACCGATGCTTGCAGTATACTGTGTTGGCTCTCCAGCTGAGGCCTTTTCTGTCCCACACTGCAGGTCCTTATGTCACTCGACGGAGATAATCCAACAATGTTCGAATTCATACTGTCAATTTTCTTCTGAAGTTTTCTCACTTGTTCAAGTTCCCAAATCAACCTCGATTTCAAATTCTTTCTCTCAAAAGCCGACATTTTAGACAATGAGTATAGTTGAAACGGAATGTCAAAACTACCATAACCGTCATCCCCTTTCAACCCAAGTTGTTTCCTGTTCGGTGCATAGGAATCTGCCGATGCAGTCGGCTCCATATCAATCCTTCCCGAGCTACCCAACCCATCCGACTCACCCATAGTCTCTACGACATGACGAAACTCAGGAACAAAACCAGTAGCATAACCTTTGGAATATTTTCTCGACTTCCCCATAATTTGTGATTGAGAGTACTTTCTGGATTCCTTTTGTCCAGCAAAATCTATGGGAACAGTTGGTGCCATAAGATGAAATTCCAACAACTGCACATATCAACTACGACACAACAATCTATGCAAAAACCAAAATTCTCAGAAGTAGGAATCAAGTCTTATCCTCCAAATTTTAACGCAAAAAATGATACAACCCAGTGATGGGTGCACTTGTCTCATACCCAATTGACCAATTTCAGTTTTTTCGATAGCAATTTTCTCCCTAAACCAAAAAAATCTAAACTTTATCGAGCAAAATTAACAACACTCTTCTTCTATCTTCTTCCATGTGCAATAACATTCATCACTGAATACCCAATAGCATTTCCTAACACATTTGAGTAAATGAATCGAAACAACAATGAATAATTCCTCAAAATGCGAACACCCGAGTAAGAAATCAATATGTTTGCAACTTTATTATTATTGCAAATCGAAAATGAAGCAATTAAAAGAGAAGGTAAAGGGTTTCATGAATTAGCGAAAATTGGATAAAAATGAGAAGAATGGAAGCATAAACCCTAGATCTCGAAAGAAAATTGAAGATCGAAGGAAAAGGAAAAATGCGCGAAACCCTAAGTAGAAATCCAATTGAAAACCTGGATTGAATTCTAGAAGGAACACGCAAACGCAATGTGAATCATGAAACCCTAAGCATCGCCATTGTTCTCTTCTGTGACAGAGATCGCTCGCTCCTTCGCGTAGTTATATAAAAAATAAATAATGAATAAATAAATTAGAGAGAGAGAGAGAGAGAGTTTTTTGGTGCATCCTTTTCAATTCATTTCCCTCCTTTTATAATATCAAACGGCTCAAACGACAACGCGTTTTTGTACATCCATCCTAATCGCACGGTCACTATTGCTTTCTCACTTGCTCCATGTGGGAACAAAATCAATTTTTTTTTCTTAGACAGTGAATTATAAAAAACATTAAATAAATTATTTTTTCCTAAAAAAAGAAAAAAACGGCAAGTAACGGTTATCGAGTCGAGCATTGTTGAAGTGTCGTTCATACCGGATATTTTATCACAGAGCACCAGAGTACTTGTATCATCCTCTAACATTAATCTTAACGACAATTGTTCAGTCTCAACCAACTTATCTCGATCACATAAAATCAAAAAATTGTTAGATATTTAGGTCTAAATAAAACAGATTTCATAAAACATCTTCAATAATTATGAATCAATAGTGGAAGCAAATAAAACATTGAACATGATTATGATCGGATTTACGACATGTTTGATTTATCAAAGATATTAAATTAGGGTATTACGAATACATGAAGCTTTCATTATAACCTCTCAACAACAATGGTGAGAAACTGAGAGGAGATGATCTGATATGAAAACACGAGAAAGAGTTAGTGGCGGCTAGACATGGTAACAAAACTCATACCCGTGGTTACCCACCCGAACCAAACTCAATTTGACGGATTTTTCCCGTTTTGACTAGGTTTGGGTTTTCCCCAATTTCAAAACACGGGTATGGGACGGGTAACGGGTATATAGGTACCCACCCCGAACCCATACTCAAACCCGTCCCGAATGTAGAAAATTATTTTATGTTTATATGTTTTGTTATTTTGTTTGATGATTGTCGTGTTATAAAAACTACCATTGATATTTAAAGGAGCAACTGAATCAATCAATCTAACAAGTGTTAAAGTGAGCATATTGCTGGATAATGCATTCCAACATTTCTCTAGAGGTTGCAAAAAAACTTCTATTTTTTATTAAAAAAAATATTCAATGCGGGGACGGGGATGAGACGGGGATACCCGAACGCGTCGGGGACGGGGATGGGGTTCAATTTCTCATCCCCGTTGGATATGGGTATGGTAACGGGTAAGTATATGAGAATCGGGTACGAGGACGGAGAATGTAAAACTCGTCCCCATCCCCCGCCCCATTGTCGTGCCTAGCGGCGGCTGATTTGGTCATTCCTCAACCGGTATTTTTATGCCTCAAGTTCTCTTCAGATGGGGAGAAGAGAGAGTTTGTCGTGTACGGTGTATTGGAGACTATAGTCTCTTTTATATTGGACGATCATTAGAGTTTCTCATTCTTCCGTTAATAGGTCATCCAAGCATCCACTCATATTGAGTTCATATCAACTAATTATATATTTAATTAATTATTCAATTATAAATCTAATAGTCTTATTACTTAATTTGATCACTAATCAAGTAAGGCTCACAATTGATAAACAACTAATATAATTATTATTACGATATTTGTCCACATAATGATATCAAAATATACTTAAATAATAAAATATTTCAACAAAAACTACTTTTCATCTACTCCATTTACTATAAATGTTATGACAATGATAGATTACAAAAATCATAAGGAAATCCACTCATGTTGGTTTAGCGGTGTTGGTTTGAGATCATGAAGTGTGTTAATCTTAAAATCTCAAATTTAATTTTCTCTAATGTCAATTTCAATAGACCAATATATAGAGAGAGTTTTTCTCAAGTTTTAAGTAAGACCCCACGAGTGAAAGGTGAGGTTGGAACCATTGAACTAGTCGGTCAGAAAAAAGAAAATGAAGTGTATAAGTAGAGATGGTATCTATATACATTAAACATTTGATTTGATATGTCCGAATGTAAATTTGAAACGCAATTACTTGTGAGTTTAGTTGATATACTTTTGAAAGAAAAAAAAATGTTTATAATGGCTAGGAGCCGAAGGAAAAAGGATTTGGACTTCAAACTAAGAAAAAATGTTCTTCTCCCAACAAAAAACGTTTATAATGGGTATAACATTTGCGTGTGTTAACTCGCGATATTTTGAGAAATTTAGTTGAGAATGATTTTTTGTTGGGAAAAGAGCATTTTTCTCAAACTAATATCATCTAATATGGAAGCCAAATATGTGCATGCCATGTCTGAAAGCAATAGCTTGTGATAGTGTAGTGGATCTCATGCTCTTTGTGGCATGAACACAGAAGCACTTAACATAACTGATTTTTGTCTGCAAATATTCTTTTTTCGTACTAGGAATCTTTAAGCCGATTATGTAAGTACGATTTGCTTCAAAGTAAGCTTTAATTGCATTAGTTTGTTGAGGACTTCGCAAAGGTGGATTTTTATTTTAACACGTGTGACGTGATTATTGGAGATTTTAATTCTATAACTTTTAGTGGCTGCTCTCACGCAAGGACCCGATTACTACTTCTAATTTTCAGTCTTCTTGGTTTTGGGTTTGGAAACTTCAACTGCCGGAAAAGATTAAATTTCTATTTTGGTTAGCATGCCATAACTCAGTTCCCACTTTATCCATGCTCAACCATAGAAACATTGCTTCTACCTCTGTTTGCTCTAGATGCGGCCTCCATGATGAAACTTTCCTCCATTGTGTGCGGGATTGTATCCATTCTAGAAGCATCTGGCAACAAATCGGTTTTAATCAGCCTCATTTCTTTGCAAATTTTGATACTCATGATTGGCTCAAGAGTAATGCGGTGGGCCCTCTTTCTTTCATTTTTGCATCAACTATTTGGTGGTCGTGGAGGAATAGAAACATGACTTGTTTGGGTAACGAGAATTGGACTCTCAATTATCTTTCCTCCAACATTCAAGGTATGGTTGACACTTTAAAAGCCTCTTACCCTTCTCTCCCTAACGGTAATATGGAGGATAGATTCGTCAAACGAAATCACGACAATCACTCTAACGTAATTCTTAACGTTGATGGGAGTTGTCTTGGCTCCCGCATTAGAGCAGGCTATGGTGGTATCCTAAGAAATGATTCAGGTTTTTTCTTGTCTAGATTTTCTGGTTATATCCATAATTCTTCTGACATCCTCTATGCTGAGCTATATGCCATTTACCAGGGCCTCTTGCTGGCCAAAGATAAGGGTATTGTTGACCTTATGTGCTATTTTGATTCCTTATTGTGTATCAACATCATCACCGAGCCCATCTTGAAGTTTCATGTTTACGCTGTTCTGATCCAAGACATAAAGGAATTAATGGAGCAGATTAATGCAACTATCAGCTACACCCTCTGAGAGGGAACCCATTGTGCGAATTTTATGGCTAAGCTTGGTGTCTCGTCGGACATTGAACTCGTCCGCCATGACTCTCCTCTAGCGGAGCTTTTGCCTCTCCTCCAGAGCGATGTTGCTGGAACCTTTTACCTGAGACTTTAGTTCTCTGTTTGTTTCTTTTGTTTTCCTTTTTCTTTAGCCATTGTAACCAAAAAAAAAAAAAAAAACTAATCTACTAAGACCTAACGTACAAATAGATCACTCCTTCTCCACCTTATTCGTACCTATATTATTTTCGAGAAGCTTAAATTCATAGTAGCAATAGTCATTATCGGATACCAACGGCAACGAGGTGTAAGCCTCCTGGTAATAAATGTGGTCCCCTTTCAAGTATCATCGCGTGCTAAGTACAAAAACTGGTTGAGTTGATTCTTCAACCTTACTAACATCCGTATTGAAGTTATATACATCTTAGATGGATTTCCTCCATGATCAAATTAAACCATGGTTCACAGTGGAAGAGAAGAAATAATGGAAATGATATGAGAGAAATGTCACGGAGAGCATGAAAAATAGTGGTTTGTATTAAAAGGGGATATCTATTTACAACAGTATAATAATATATTTTAACACTTTTTTTTTATTTCAAAATAATAATTGAAAAACAAAAAGAAAAAAGAAAGAGACAACTGACCAATATCATATTTGAGTTAGCCTGGGAAATGGATGTACATGCTTCAGAATATCAATGCAATATTTAATATTTTTTCAATCATATACTCTTATTTATTGAATTTAACTACTCCATAAACTACAATTAAAAAAAATGTTTTAGTAAATTATATATATGTCACAAGTCACATAAATTAAGAAATGTAATTGATTTTATATGAGAAAGAGAAATTACGAGTTAGTTTACAAAATGATCTTTCGTTAAAGGTATGTGAAAGATAAACTAAACAATTAAAAGAAGAGAGAGTAAAAAATAATTAAGGATATAATAAGAAATAACACTAACGATTCATTGATATTGTATAACACCTTATAATCCGGGACTTTTTTTTTCTTTTCAAAACGACTTATATATTTTTTTTGGTCTGGTAGTCAAGTGGCTGAAGCTCACACATTTTATTTAATGTGGAGAAGTGGGGTGTCCGGGGTTCGAACTCCGGCCCCTGCATATATTATGCATTTGTCCCTACAAACTGAGTTAAGCTTACGGGGACGACTTATAATTTTGGATTGAGTGGGTATTGATTTTACTATTGAAAACAATCAATCTAATCATTATTTTAAGTACCGCACACAATTCAAAAGTGACGGTTAAATTGAGATGACTGAAATATTTCATTTCTCAATGCAATATTAATTACCATTTTTTTTCCAACTATGCTATTTAATCAGTATTTTTTACATTGCTTATGATTCAGTATATTTTAGTTTGCATTTGTGATAATTATGAATAATACACTCCACTTTTAGAGGGACCATAGTTGATTATGGAGGTGTAGAATTGATTCTGACATGTTTGGTTGTTATCAGTTAGAATTGATTTTGTCATCATAATTCATTCTACTTGAAGTTAAGATTTATAGGTTTTGACTTTAGAATTGATTTTCACACACACATAAAGATATCCAAACACAAACCACTTTTCGTCGGAATTACTTTTAACCAAAATCAATTTTCGTGACCGCACAACCAAACATACACTAATACGTGAAAGCTTGAGACACATGTTTGGGTGGGATACCGCCAAACCAAACAAGTACTTATACTCTTTTTAAGGGTTAAATAAGTTTTTGGTCCATAAAAATATAGCGAAATTTGATTTTAGTCCATAAAAAATAAAACATGATGTTTTTATCCTAATTTTTTTCGTTGTTTTCAGTCCTTAATGGATAAACTTTTGACACGTTTTTTTATTTTTTTAACATACCATGAACATACAAAGTTTGAACAAAATAGATTAACATAACATAAACATAAAAGAGTGAAAAATTTATCATTGATATGGACATAATACCTTTAGGGATAAAAAACAATAAAAAGTTTTTTTGTGATGACGAAAACGTCCCATTTTATTTTTTAGAAGAAACTAAAATCAAAATTCACAAATAAAAAACTTATTTAACTACTTTTTTAAGGGTTAAATATGTTTTTGGTCTCTAAAAATATGTCAACCTTTTGTTTTAGTCCCTCTAAAAAATTTCTTCATCATTTAGTCCTTAAAATTTTTACATTTTTACTTTTAGTCTCTACTTTAAAGTAAACTCATATGTAGAATTCATATTTTTGAATAAAATTTTACAATTTTCTTATTTATAATATTACAAGAATGTCTTCAAGAAAAAATTAGAATTTTTTAACAAAACATAAATTTTTATATTTTTGACGGTTAAAAATTTATGTTTAATTTATGTTTTGTTAAAAAATTATAATTTTTTTGGGAAAGATTTTTACAATATACTACACATTTCTACACAATTTCATTATAAAATACAAAAATTAATTTGAAAATAAGGACCAAAAGTAGTGATTAAAAATTTTATAGGGACTAAAAGTTGAAAAAATATGATTAAAACGAAAAATTAATATATTTATAGAGGTAAAAAACATATAGTTAAGGGACTAAAGTGAAAGTAAAAATGATCACTTTGGTCCATGAATCGAAAATCAATATCCTCAATTTACTGTTAGATCCCTGACTGTGTATACTTACTGTCAGTTAGGTCCCTGAATCAAAAATCAATATCATCAACTTAC
>Ga0099826_10003359_pt1 | contig 10819 bp, 5 predicted proteins | sample Mtrugardesep15_FD_76830 | JGI IMG/M metagenome (GOLD analysis project Ga0099826, IMG submission 76830) | Root nodule microbial communities of legume samples collected from California, USA - M. trunc garden sep15 | ecosystem: Host-associated > Plants > Roots > Nodule | place: USA: California...
AAAGTTAGAAGAAACAAATTAAATCTACCTCCATCCCCACCTAGATTGCCAATAATTGGCAACTACCTTCAACTAGGAACACTTCCTCATCGCTCTTTTTAATCCCTCTCAAAAAAGTATGGTCCTCTAATGATGTTGCATCTTGGTCAGCTTCCTGTGTTGGTGGTTTCCTCAGTACATATGGCTAAGGAAGTCATGCAAACACATGCCATAGTTTTTGCAAACCGACCAAGCACGACATCGACAAAAGCCATATTCTATGGTGGTAAGGACATTGCGTTTTCATCTTATGGCCATACATGGAGACAGAAAAAGAAACTGTGTTTGAATGAATTGTTGAGCCAGAAAAGGGTGCAATCAGTACAGTTCATTAGAGAAGAGGAATCTGCTGCATTGGTTGATAAGATACGTAAAGCCATGAGTTTGAGTAATGGTTGTTGCAGTGTGAACCTTAGTGAGATGTTGATTGAAACAACAAACAACATGATCTGTAGGTGTATATTTGGAAGGAAATATGACGATGAAGGTTGCAGATTGGGAGAGATTGGCAGGAAGATAACGTCTCAAGTTTTAGATCTTAGTATGGGAGATTTGTTTCCTATGTTAGGTTGGGTTGATGTTCTCACTGGCCAAATTAAAAAACTTAAGGATTCTTTTGAAGAAATGAATGATTTCTTTGATCGTGTAATTGTAGAGCATAAGATGTCTAGGAGGGACCCTAAGAAGAAAGATTTCCTTGACATTCTCCTTCAACTTCAGGATGATGGTCTTACAGAGTTTGAGCTCACACAAAATGACTTAAAAGCACTCTTAATGGTTTTTCTATCTATCCCTTTCTCCTCATGGAAAAATAAATCCATTGATAAAGTATATTCAAATATCTAGGACCGTGATTGTCACCTTGGCATCAATATTTTTCGATGTGCCGATGACAATTTTTTCGTGCAAATGCGCGCAACTGCAAAGACTAATCCCTCAAACCAGATAGCGCGATGGCAATTTAAATATTGGTTTATTTAATCTCACCTAATCAAAGGCTCAAAATACATTAAGATAATGATTCATAAAACATCAGAAGTTTTTATATCAGAATGAACTCAATGACTGACAGTGGCTAATAGGCATTATAATCTTGCAAGAATTTATTCTTTACTTAAGTATAAATTGTTTCTTATTTCCATGATTACAGGACATGTTTCTAGGAGGAAGTGACTCAACTTCAACAATAGTAGAATGGGCTATGGCAGAGCTTGTAAAAAATCCAGCCATAATGAAGAAAGCACAGGAAGAGGTAAGAAGGGTTGTAGGGAATAAATCAAAAATAGAGGACAGTGATGTCAATCAAATGGAGTACATGAAATGTGTAGTCAAAGAAACTTTGAGGATGCATCCTGCTGGTCCTCTTTTGGCTCCTAGAGAAACAGCATCTAGTGTTAAACTCGGAGGGTATGATATTCCTTATAAAACAACGGTATATATCAATGCATGGGCAATCCAGATGGACCCTGAAATTTGGGAAATGCCAGAAGAGTTTCTACCTGAGAGATTTGAAAACAACAAGGTTAATTTCAATGGTCAAGACTTTCAATTTATCCCGTTTGGTTCTGGGAAAAGAAAATGCCCTGGTATGGCGTTTGGGCTTGCTACCACCGAGTATATGCTTGCTACTCTTTTGTATTGGTTTGACTGGAAGCTACCTGCTAATGATGCACCTCTTCAAGACATAGACACGACTGAGAAATTTGGAATCACAGTCACCAAGAAAGTTCCTCTGTGTCTGCAACCAATACCATACAATAATTTCGAAGAATAATGATTAATGCAAAGTGTAGTGAACAAGTTTTATGCTAATAAATTTCAAAAAAGTGGTTAGTGACTTGCACAGTCAAGCAAGCAAGTTGGGCTGTCTCAAGCGTCTTCTCTCTTCTATGCTTTCTTTCTCCATTAAATTGTTTCAGAACGCACCATCAAATATTATAATTAAGTAATCATTGCATGATTTTCTCATTGCAATGTCAATTAAAACATCTCCATTTATATAAGTGACTGCAAAATTATTTAATTATTCATCCCAACCAATTCTTGATGACATTCGTAAAGAAGATAATATGTATGTATAGTATTAAAAGAAAATATAAAAAAAAAATAAGTATTTGATATTTCTATAATAATATTGAAAATAAACATAACTAAGTATTTGATATTTTTCTTAGGATTTTTCTAATTAAATTATTAAAAAATAAATAGTTTTTTTTGTTAAAAATAAATAAATAAAATAAAATAAATAGTTATTTGATATTTCTATAACAAAATTGAAAATAAACTTATTAAAAAATGAAAACAAAAACGAAGGGAAACAGAAAGTGTAAAGTTAAAGGACTGTTGTGTTCGGTAGGAAGCTGAGATAGGCACGATGAGACTAAAATAGAAAAGCCATCAAATTACTATTTTCAATCTTATAATAACCCACAGGTGAGGGGAGCCAACATAACTTTTTCTCTCCCCAGCCTCAAAAAGGAGGCATCATATTCATTATTCGTTACCTTGCTCAATGCCTACCCCAACCATCAGAACATAACTGATGCAACTGCATTAACATTCACAACTTAAAGGATGCAACGAACAAGGTTGAACAAAACACTAATAAATAAATGTATGGCTTTCTGGTGGAGCATATAAAACATGTTGGAGTATAACGAGTAACGACTACCCATTAACAGCTTCTAATCGAAACCACCACTCTAGCTACTAGCTAGTGTCGAGAGAAGTTTCCACCACCTCGTCTTGAGTGAGTTTGACCCCTCTCCCTAAATCTTCCCCCGGCATGATAGTTACCATCTTTAGGTCGTTCAGAGTTGTCTGATTTGCTGTCACCATGTGGCCAAACAGAGTGGTGCTCATAATGAAAGTTTGGAGGACCCTGTCTTTCCCTGTTATGATATCTGTCATCCTGCGCACGTGTTTTCCAATTTCCCTGAGATTCAAGTCCCTTTCCAAAATGACTTTGGTTTCCATTTCTCCTCACCCCAGATGATGGGTGATGTTGATGCCTAGGATCCATACTTCTTGGAGCACGCTCACTTGAGCTAAGAGCTACCTGATTTGGGGACTGGGGATGGCCTTTTGGTGGAGCATTTCTACTCTCTCTTAAAGCCTCCGGATTCCCAAAATTTGGAGCTTCTCTACCCTTGATCTTCTCAGAGATTGATTGGCTGGGAGGTTGTGCCACAGGAGAGCTAGACTCCATGTCCAGATCATCTGGAAATGATAAACTGACATGAGGCGTAACCTCCGTTTTTTTTGATCTATTTCCTCTATGATTATTTGATGCCTGAAATATTGGTTGCCGGTGCGATGACACATGTTCTCCAATACTTCGATTTTCCTTCAAAACAGCGTTGATATCTGGTTGATTGTGCACAGAGGAAGATGTCAGTGTTTCGGATTTCCTTGTATCCGCAGCATTTTTCTTCTGATCAACATGGTTCACCTCTAAGCCCTTCTGTCGACTAAAAGGAACCCGCCTTTCCCTAACCGTTGCTTTATGACCTTTTATAATAGGAACAGAAACCGGAGCTGAAGCATGATTTTCTGGATTGTTTAAGCCACCAGGTTTACTAGCGTCATTGGCATGCTTCGATTGTCCTCTTGTTTCAAAAATCTGCACTTTCTGACGCTCCATCGGTATCTTAAAATTTTGACAGGAGTTTGAATCATGGTCTGCTCCATCTAGCATGTCATGCACATCATTTGATTCTGTTGAATTCCTTTGCTGCCATGATCCATGTGATTTTCCCTTCCAAGCCCTAGACTGCCTGCTATCTCCATTTTTAGATTCCATGACAGAACCCACCATTCCAACACCTGAAATAGTATGCCGAGTTATGTGAGGGACTTGAGAACCAGAATCATCTCTTTCAACACATTTATCCGTAGGAACCTGACTTTTTGAGGACACCATTTGTTGTGAACTTCCTTGCTGAGCCATTTCTTTTGCAACAGGTTTTGGAACATATCGCTCCATTTCAGCCCTCTTATTTTTTAAATTAAGCACCTGCTGATCACTCTTTGCAGGAACAATTGCCTCAATTTTACTTTTCTCACTTGATTCATCCAAGATCTCTATCTTGTTCGGTGGTTTAACAGGTGCCCACACCAAAGCTCCACTCCCATGGAATTTCTCTGCTTGTCTATGAACCTGCATGTTTCTTGGCATCCTACGAGAATGCTGTGGTTTCAACATGTTATTCTTTCTACTGTAGGATTCTTCATTTTCTGAATATTTTTGCTCTGAATACTGGTTTGAATCTTTAGACAAGGATGATGACTGAAGTGAGCCCTGATCTAACTCTCTGTCTTCCCTGGGTTTATTTTCAACCGAGCTTGCAGTTGGTGATGCAGCCAAGGATGAAATCTCTTCAACTTTCTGTTTGTTTTTCCTATTCCTGTTATTCTTCCTTTTCTGGTTTACAGATGACTCGACCATAGAAGTTGAATTCAAGGGTAAGCCTGGGACAAAGGACGAACTTACTTCGTTGGTAACAATGCTGGAAGATACGTTAACATAAGCCATAGTGTCATTCTCAGCTTTCGGGGCAGCTGAGGTGGTGGAAACATTTGATGTCTTACTTAGAGAACGATTATGCTTTTGTTTATAACCTATTCTTCTCTGTTTTGAGACAACGTTGTTTTGAGCCTGTAAAGCATCAGTGGCATCAGGCATTTCAGAAGAATTAGCTGCCCCTGATTTTCCCAATGCTGCTGCTGATTTAGAAGGTTGAAATTCTTCTTGCTTATTCTGTAGGGGAGAATTAGCAGCATACACTTTCTGCATTGACCCTTCCACTGCTTCCGCGCGACTGTGTCCCTCCTCTGACCTCACTAGAGATTTAGCCTTTTGCTTTTTAGCCCGCTCCTCCTCATCCACCTGCAGTTGCTTAGTCTGTTGCTTGAACAACATGTTTCCCTCCTCTGACCTCACTAATGATTTAGCAATTTGCTTTTTAGTCCGCTCCTCCTCATCCACCTGCAGTTGCTTAGTCTGTTGCTTGGACAACACTTTTGTTTTGACACGCTGAAGATTTTAAAATTGTGGCAGAGTTAAATGCAAGCATAACAAGTAGTATGTACAAAAATGGTGTATGCATTACCTGTTCACGGCTATCAGCTGAATCAGACAAGGTTTGCCTAGCTTCTCTTTCGCGCCTCATGTGGCTATAGGACCCAGACCTTTCGTAGGCATCGACAGATATCTGATGCTCGCCAACAAGAAAGTTTGATGTTTCCAACCGTGTACCTGATAAAGTTGAAGAATCTATGACGCCAGATCTCTTTCGCCCACCATCATCATCTTGAGTATCGAGCCTTCGCTTCTGATGATTGCTTCTGGCTTGCATGCCATGAGAAATTTGCCTGTGCAAGAGCATTTCAATACTTTCACCACGATAAATGAACCACAATTAGAGCAGTTGATATCAAGAAGTTATGGCCAACCTGGATGTAGCTGTTCTACTGAGAGATGATGATTCAAAATTCTTTTCGCCTCCAAAAGCACCCACTCCACGAGCAGTTGGATTTTTAACTTCAGTGACAAGGGTTGTCTCAGGAGACACAACACCGGCACAAGCTTCATTTCCCGCATGGCCACCAGTGTGAAACTTATTCCTCCTCTCCTCTTTACTTTTAGTAGAAGAGTTATCCCTGGCTTTTGCATTTAAAGCCTCTATCTTCTGAATTAGAATGGAATGGGCAGACGGTCTTGAGGCAATTAGTGTATTAGAAGCTACACCATCCATTTTCCTTCCCGAAAAATTATCAAATTCATTTAAGTTTCCTAGCCTTTCAAGAGATTTGACATTATTGACAGAAATAGATCCTTGATTTCCCAAAGTTTGAGAAGCAGCTTCTTTGCCACGAGGACTTGTCCTCCTTAAATCCATATCCATGTTCCTTCTGCAATCATTCTCCGGGACAGGAATTTTTGGTTGGTCCCTCACATTGCCATATGACGGATTTGTTGTTAACGAGTCCTCCAAGTTTGTTGGTTCATTTTTAACATCCAACTTGTTATGTTGCTTAAGAAGAACTCTATATGGTCTGGCGGTATCAGGAGTATGACTGGATTCTACTGGCTCTGATGCCAATGGTTTTCCTGCAGGACCATGTCCACCAGATCTACCGTGTGAATTGCCAGGCTCAGGTTGATTATGACTTGGGTTCCTATTCTGAACAGAGGGTCCAGTTGTCATTCCCATGAAAGGAAGACCTCGTTCATTAGAAGTACAATAGCCCATTGGAGGACCATAGTATCCTTCATAGGCCATAGGGCCAGGATAGAAACCAGGTCTCAATGGCATACCCGGAGGAATGTAAGCATCAGGCATATGGGGCATATAGACTTCTCCATTCTTATGCTGCCCTGTTGGACCACTTCCAGGAGGGGGAACTTGAAGTGGATTGGCAAGACCAGTAAGTGGAATATGTGGACGATAAAATGGAAATGGTTCAATTGGGAAGCCACCCGGAGCAACAGGAACTCCAAATGGAGAACCATTAGGAGGACCTCTGAACCAAATATCACCTTGATGGCTATTTACTGGAGCACCACGCCAAACATCAAAATGCTGAGGAAGAATACCAGCATTAGGATAGTGATGTAGATTCCCCTGCCATTTCACTATTCCTGGCCTCATACCATCTTCATTGAAAGCCTGATAGTCTCTTCTCCGAGAACTTTCGGTTTCACCCTTCTCATTTGCACGAATAGAAACATCATCTGTAACACAAGCAACATATAATTATGACTATCGATGATAAATCACAAAATCCTAGAAGCAGAAATAGGAAGAATCGTAACTAAACCAACATATTAATATAACAGCAAGATCATGAAGACAAACAAACAATTGAGGTCTCATTTTTCTCGTTCCCAAGTACAGCAGAAGAGCCAGGCCGCATATGAGAACCATGGTCTGCCATCGGTACGTAACTTTTTCACAACAAACGACAAATAAAATCTCAACAATTTCTGAAGTCACTAATTAGATCGCAGCAAATATATTCCCTAACATCTTGAAGCCACAGCAGCATATAATAGTTTAAATCTTAACGGTTTCAAAATTTATGCCATACAAAACTAAAGAACATAGCAGCAAAAACACTTGGGCAAAATATAGTAGAAACCTGAATTGATAAAGAAAAAGTAAATTCGAAATTCCAGACTTATAGGACTACACTAACATGTATATAAGCAATTAAATTTAAACCAGCGTTGTCAAATAAACGGAATAGCGCCACTATACTATTACACATCAGGATTTTGAGCAACCGTCATGAAAGCTGATACGCTATTACCATTCCGCTACCACTGCAATAGCAGAGGCTTTTTGCATATTGTTGATAGCGGTTATGGCTTACATAGTGGAAGATTATCTTTTTAAAATATTAAAAATAAAATAATGTTGAGCCAGTAATGAGTTTGGGTCTCATAACCCTTAAACCCCATCACCAAGGTAACCTCTCATTACTAGACCGCCGCTGCGGAGCTGCCTCTCCATCTTCTCTCTACACTTCATACCTTATCTCCTTCAAGACATTGATTCTGAGGATTCAATTGAAGAAGTTGAAGGAGATGCCTAACTAACTGAGAATGAGGATAATGATTATGTTGGGGAAGAGGAGAATAATTAGATCTTTTTATCTTTTATCACTAGTTAGAACTACAAGTTATTAGTTGTTTTGAACTATTGAGATTTCCATTAATGCTTTGGTTGTGTTTGGCAACACACATAAGCTAGCTTATAGCTTATTGGACTAGCTTATAAGCTTGTTTTGATAGAATAAGGCCTCGTTTGGATTGAGCTTATTTTGAGCTTAAGAGTAATAGCTTATGCAAATAAATAAGCTTTTATATTAATTCATAAGTTCTAACTGACAAATATTGTATCCTCATAAGTTGTTTTTTCATAAACTACCTTAACAAGCTTACGAATAATAAATAAAAATTTACTTTTTTGTATAAACTGTTTTACATAGGCTCAAAATAAGCTCAATCCAAACGGGTCTAAGACGTGTTTGGTAAATAGCTTTTCTCACTAGCTTATAGTGTTTTTTGAGATGCTATTTCAAGTAGCTTTTGAGCTTATAGCTTATAGCTTTTTCTATTTTCTTCCAATTTTAACCCTATTAATTTAATTTAATTGTTTTTTAATAAAACAACTACCCATGTCCATATCTACTAGAGTGTAAAGAAGGATCACTCTGTCTTACACACGATGTTTCTATGGTTTATACAATGGGGGCATTTGTGTAATTATAATGTCGATTCCTAGGTTTCTACATCGCAGCCAAACATATTTTACTTGTTCCCTGGAATTATTTTTAAAAAAGTTCCCAGGAATTAAACAATTAATCAAACACTTTTTTCTAGATGTTCCTGGGATAAAAAATTTAACCTTTAAATTCTTGGGGAAGTTAATACCTAGGAATAAATTTTGTAACCCTCAAACAAACGCCCCCTTAAGGAACACTTTATACTTTGTTTTTTTTTTTAAAGAAACGCTTTATATTTGGTTATAACTAGCCTAATGTACTTCGTAACATTTTGTATATTCTTGCTCACATTTTTGAGATTCATAGAAGCTGTGGGTGGAAAAATTTTGGATGATTAAAAATCAAAGAAATTTTTTTTGGGGACTAAAACCAAAAGTTGGAATATTTATAAGGACAAAAAACACATTTAACCATAAATTAAAATATTAAAAAATAAATACGTTAGTAAAAAAAATGTGTGTAAAAAAAAATTGCAATTTTTTTTAGAGAAACATGTGCTTTTATGTCATTTTATATTTATCGGCTACTTCAATAGCTAATTTTACCAAACACTTTAATTTTAATAAACTAGCTTTTCAGCTATAAGCTAGCTTTTCAGCTACAACTAGCGTATAGCTTATTTTTACCAAACACACCCTTTGTTTTCTATACAATTATTTATATTTTCACTATGCGGTTTCTGCTACGCTATGTTGCTATCCACTATTTCTCATAGTGGAGTTTTCCTTTTTATTAAAAAAAAAAGTTATTAAGGAATGAATAGTGCAAATCTAGACGATAAGACCGCCTCACAAAAAAAAATTGCAAATGAAAACAACTAGAAACTAAAAGAGCAAGTCATGTAATAGAGTATTTCAATCTTTCTGCATGTCTAACACAGAAAAAGAACGCCACTAAAACTCCCCCCCAAACCAGAACATGGCAGACAGTGAGAAGAACTCAAGGGGAAAATTGAGAGGAGACGGGGCATGGCACCAGATAATTAAGAAAAGTAAATAACATAAACAGGAAACCTAAAAACTGTAGACAAAATCATTGTTGCGAAAATTAACAAAATATAAATGTGACTACGATCGAAGAATTCAGCACTATTATCAATGTAAAACTGTTAATCAATATAAAATCATAATAACCTTGGAACTGATAATAGTTATGCAAAATATGCTACCTTGCAACTCAAAATTATGTACAGACTCTTCCTTCTCAGAACCAAGAGTAGGAAAATCTCCAGAGCTCAAAGAAAAATGATCATTCTTGCGTTGTGTTATTCCCTACATTAGGACAGTAGTACATATCAGACAGAAATGAAAAATCAACTTTGATAACATCGCTTCAAATAATTACAACACAAGGATTTCAAACAAATTTGGAAAAAGTTAATGACTCAACTTATTTTTACAAATAACAAGGTTAAATACTACTGTAGCATTACTTTTACTAGTACAACTCCAAATTCGCTAAAATAAGGATGTGTTTGTCAAATAATTTAGAAAACACATTCCTGAAATAGATGGGTAGGAAATGCATATTTTGGGAATGGATCCTCTATTTTTTTTTAAGAAGCCAAACTAGCCCACCGAAATTGGCAATCGATCCTCTCATTTGACACGAGGGTCTATTGAAATTCTTGCCTTCCATTGAAAAGGAGAGAGGAAGAGGATTTACAATGAAATAAAAAGAGGAGAATTAAGGATGAAAATTTGGAAACTTGAGAGAACATGAGGGGGGGAAATTGAGAGGATCCATTCCCGCTTATACCTATGTTTGTTATAGGGTTAAAAATTTATTCCTAAGTGGTTGGGAAATTATATTCCAGTGAGAAGGGATGAAATTTTAGATTAATCTTTTTTTTAAATTCCTATTATAACTACCTCAACATCCCGCTTTTATTTATTACTCTTGGGGATGTTATCCATGTTAGCCAAATACTTTTTAAAAGGTGCCCGGTAATAGTACTCGCATCATGGTATTACAAGGGAAATTATTGCATTAAATAAATCCTGAAAATTTGAAACAAATGCAGCCTATGACTACTAACCAAAGTAACATAAGGAAATAAAGCAGGGAATATAATGAAATCTAGAAACAACTCCTAAGATTACTTTCTCAGTTAGACAACTGAATGTTTCCACCATATATTATATGGACTGGTTTCCAATTTTTGACAAAGTTTCCTGCTAATATCCCAAAGATTATGGATACATAACTAACTAAAAATTTATTAACCAAACATATAAACACAATATTTTATTAAAAAAAGAAAGATATCAAAAAATAAAGACATTATCAATCTAAGTAATAATTTAGATACAACAGCAAAAACAGAATACACCATAGAAGGAAGTTTTTTTATTTTTAAAAACATGGTGCAATCAATTAAAAAGATGATCAATATGAATAAACTTGTGAGATCAAAATTAGCATGCTGTTACTGTGAGGTGCTAAGTAGTAGTACACATCACAACCAAAAGAAATGAAAAAAAAAAAA
>Ga0099826_10003360_pt1 | contig 10819 bp, 3 predicted proteins | sample Mtrugardesep15_FD_76830 | JGI IMG/M metagenome (GOLD analysis project Ga0099826, IMG submission 76830) | Root nodule microbial communities of legume samples collected from California, USA - M. trunc garden sep15 | ecosystem: Host-associated > Plants > Roots > Nodule | place: USA: California...
AATATGAAGAGCGAATCCTGGAGCGTTGGATCACACAAAACGGATACATGTGAGTAGTTGAGGGTCCCATGTAGGACTTGTTGATTGGATGCCCTTAACCATGTGGGTAGCTGCTGGTATGGGTAGGAACTGAGTGCTAATAGAATCTAGATATGTTATTACCCTTCCTCATAAAAATAAAATACTTGTATTAAGTGTGGTATTATAATGTTGGTATTCTTATTTTATTTTTTATGGTTTATTAGTCTAGTGGTTAAATTCACACAAATAAATATGAAGAAAGCGGGTATTCGGAATTCAAACCTTAATTTTTATATAAATTATACAATGTTTCTATCAACTGAGTTAAATTCACAAGAACAAAGTATTATTATCTAATGGGCATCTAATCATATGAATTTTTTACTTACATTTTTAATTAAATTAAGGAATTAAAAAATGACGAAGAATAAAATGATAGCATGAGCTTTATTTTTTCTGACACTATGTCTTGATTGGTATAGGAAGTAATAAAAAAGTGAAGGAGAATAAAGTTGAAGATCAAAACATTAAAAAACAATTGAAGAGGCCTAAACAGCCGCTGCTAAATTTGATTAGTGTTTAAAAATGATTTAAGCAATACAGACTTGTCTATTTCACATAAATTAAAGAAGTATTATAATTGACCATAAGGCTATGTTTGGTTTTAGAGAAACTATAAGGAAAGAAAGTGGAAGGAGAGAAAGGTTGAATAATATTCTTTTTTCTATAGTTTGGTTTGCCAGCAATAAGGTAAGGAAAGAAAGTTTTATGCTGGGACCCACTCAAAATGCAATCACCCCTAAACTGGACGAAAAGTGGGAGGAAGCTTTGCTTTTTGGATGAAATGACATAAATGCCCAACCATAATATTATTTTAATAATTTTCTCTAATCACATCTTATTTTTGTTTGAGGGTAACTTTGTCATTTTCTTGTTTACATATCTTTCTTTCATCTCACTTTCTCACCACTTTCACTCATAACAAACAACTAAACCAATCATCTCACTTTCCATTCACTTTCTCTTCACTTTCATTCCTTTAACAATCTTTCCTCTTACTTTCTTTCCTTTTATATCCAAACATAGCCTAAGTCTTAATTCAACGGATGAAGATGTTGAAATTAGAAAACATGACACACTGGTTGTAATTCAAACTTCAACTCCTCTACTTGTAAGTTGTATGTCAGTTTTAATAGTGTTTATCATTTCGTCTATATTATAAAAAAAAAAAATTGGGTCAATTAACCTAGTGATTAAAGCTCACACAATTTAATTGTGGAGAAGTGGAGTTCGAACCCCAACTCCTATATATAAATGTAATATCCCTACCAACTGAGATATGCTCACAAAGATCTATAAATGAAAAATAATTTAACACACTCATATAATCAAGTATTTATATATTTATTATTATTAATTTTTTTCTTTGTAGAAGTGTATTCATTATTATTATAAATGTAAACAAGAAAGGGTAGTTATAGAGTTGACTTATTATTATTATTATATTATATTGATTTTTTTATCATCAGAGTCGGCCTTGTGCAAGTGCATCAAGGCCCTTGCACAAGGCCTCAAACTTAGAGCGGCCTCAAAATTTAAAAAAGCGAGAAAAAAAAACTTGTGTCTATAAGGTCAAAATCCATCACTAAATGTACTTTTTTTTAGGTAAAAGTCTAAAAGATAGCAATTTTGTTATCAATTATGCATTATCTATAAGTAAATGTCCATTTGTTTGTGGATAAAAGTCATATTTAAACCATTATTCATATATTTAACTACAACTTGGTTGTCTCTAACTATAAGTGGTGTTAGATTTATTTTTAAATGAAAATTTCTCAAAATTATAACGGAGCCTCCAAATTGTCGGGGACGACCCTGTCTATCATGTGCAAAATTGCACATGCTAAGAAATTTAAAATAGAAATTGTGTATTGGAACTTGTACATTTAATAAATCTTTTAAATAAATAATTGTTGTTTTCAAAAAACAAAATTACGACTATTAAGTTGTTTTAACATGTGCAATGTTGCACTAACCCTTATTATAAATGTTGTAAACTAGAAGATGGAGTTATAAAGTTGACTTAGTGGTTAAGGTGAAAGTGTTAGAGAGTGAAGTTGTAAGGATGGTTTTTAAGTTCAATTTTCATATCCAACAAATACTAATAAATGTACAACTGACATATTAATAATTACTTCCCCCGTCCCAAATTGTATGTTGTTTTAGGGAAAAAAATTTATCATAAATTATATGTCGTTTTACAATACCAATGCAACATTAATGTTAGTTTTCCTATTATAACCTTAACTATTTATTACTCTATTTTCTTTCAATTTTTTCATTTATATTTCCCATATTATTTATTAAGGACATTTTTGTAAAACAACTCATAATATCTCTTTTTCACACAATATTAATTGTATTTCTTAATATGTGTGAAATGTTCAAAACGCCATACAATTTAAGACAGATGGAGTAAGGATTTTGCTAACAAATGCTCTTAGGACATTTGTTAAAAATTCAAAAATAGAAATAAACTATAAATTCTATACAAAAAAAGTTACTTTTCAACAAATTTCAATATGTTAAATGCATCATTTCATTTCCAAGATGAAACTTTCTCTTTAGACTTCTTAACTTAGGGTACTTGTTAGCATTTTCCAATAAATAACGATAAAATTAAAAAAAACATGATACTATTTTAAATCCAAAGCAACATTCTTTTTAACCAAATAATTTGGTTTAAGGGGTTAATTAGCCTCATGAAGGACGAATTGTTCGAAAAAACTTGAGTTTTATTCTTGAGTGGAACAATTCTTGGTCAGGCTATCCTTACATCATGACCGAACTTCAGATTATTAAGACTATTTTCTCTTAACCCAAAAGGTTAACAGAACAATAAGATTCTTTTTAATTTTCCAAATGTGATATACTTATTTTGACGTGAAATGAATAATTGAAAAAGGGTATTCAATACTTTTTTCCAAAGGATTTTTCTTTTTCCAATTTAAAATATTAAATATTAGGTAGGTTCAAACAAGTCTGCAGCCCGAATAAAATCAGAATCAGACTTGAACATTATTTTGAGAATTTGAAACGAGTTCATGATTTTTAAGCCAACCCCCCTAAGCATATTTATTAACATTTTTGCCACTTAAGATACATATATTTATTTTGGTAAAAAAGAGTGTTAGGTTTTTTAAAATTCAAATTTTATATAGTCAGTCTTATTTCTTTTCGAGTTTCTTAGAAAAACTTTGTTGGTGTGATCAGACCCACCAAAAAATAATAAAAATATTTCCTTCCATTGTATATGAGAGTATCAAATGGGAGGGTAACTCTTGCTATCACACTTTCTCTTCTTTCTCTATCATTCCTCCTACTCTTGCTCGAATCAAATAGAGCGCAATTGGAGATGGATTATTGTTAGAAAATTAGGGGCTCTTGTTTGTATTGTGAATGGTTTTCAAATCCTTTACTTTATCTTAACTCTTAATGTTGGATGTATTTTTTTTCTTCGGGGCAAGTATCTCTTACACTATTTTTAAATTGTAGATTAAATACTCTTTATACTTTTCTCATTATCTAATAATAAATTTTGTTGTTAAAAAAATATATATAAAGCGCAATTGTCACGGTCATGTCAATTGGATATGTTTTTTATTCCCCGCAAATAACAAGGGTATTTCTTACTCAATTGTTCTTCAAAGATCTTAATTATAATAACATGTTAAGTGGATATTTTTTAAGATGAACATGTTAAGTGGAAATTATATAATTAACAGACATCTATACATAAAAAAAATAATAATAAACAGACATCTTTAAAAAAAAAAAAATAGACATCTTTAAAGGCTCCCTTTAGTTCTTCAAAAAAAAAAAAAAATAGACATCTTTAAATTATAATCTTAAAAACTAAGTTTAAGTGTGTACTGTATTTCAATTTATATGAAACATATTTGATTCATTTTTTATCGACATGAAACACCAGTGGCAAGGGTTGATTTTATGAAAAACAACAGGTCAGTCATCTTGAAGAAATTAAAGCAAGGGTCTTAAGTCATTTGAGAGGAGAAGCATAATTATTTCCTAAGAGATAAAATAAAATTGCATTTATTCATTCTTTCTAAGTTCATACTCTAAATCTTGAGAAAAATATATATTCTTGGAAGAAATGTCTGTTATTTTATTTAAGAAATCGTCAATTTGATAATTAGTATTTTCCCCTTTTAATTGGTACTGTGTCAAGGGTTTAATTTAAATCTATGCTGTTGATTCTTAGATACATATAAGTGTATGTAAGGATAAAGTTCGTGACATTATAGATAGACAATCTTGTACTAAAACACTTTATTTACCCTCTACAAAGATACAAAGATAAAGTTGACACACCACTCATAAAAAGAGACAATGACCCATATTGCAAGAGACATTTATTGTTTCTGAAACCTCCTAACCCAAAGCCAAGACCATCTATATGTTGCACTCGTTCTATTGAGTATGTGCATAAAATTATGACCTAACGAACGATTTGTGTCGGTCCTAACTAATAATTTGTAATCGATGGAGAATTGTGTAAGAAATTAAATGTGAATATTTCGTCGTTGAGATTTGAATGTCGACTCGCAATATTGTAAGAGTTTATCTTCTTTCGCTAGAATCAACGAGATTGTACTTAACAAAAATTTATATTGATCGTACATTGAAATTATCAAAATTGAAAGAAATATTTACATAGACTAATAACATAGTTTGTAAATTTCATCATAAAGATATTTTATTTTGACAAAATCATAAAGATATATTTAACATATCCATGACACATTTCCCTCACCCCACCCAAAAATCATAAAGAGATATGTAACAAAGAGGAAGCCAACAAGTTAGGTATTATTTGGAGTTTGGACCACATAAGAAAACCACAAACACACGAATACAAAAACAACTCACAGATACATGATACATGTTGGGTTATATGTTAGCTAAAAAGAAAAAGAATACCAAACAGAGCATAGACAATACCACGTTAATTGAGGCTGTGATAATAAAACCAAGGACATTCTTTATGGACACAACTCAACTTTCTCTTCCTCTTTCATTGCAATGCAGACACAAAGGTCCATTTACTTTTCTTCCAACCAATCAAATTTGAGTTACGTACAACTATGAATATTTGTTTGTTTCGTTATTTGCCGAACCCCTCTAGCCAGCTCAAAGATTAAATCTAAGCAAATATAGAGGGACACTTGAAAGTTGAAACTGAAGAAGGATAGAAGAAAATTTGCTAAAAAAAGTCATCCAAGAGTTTGAAATTATATTCCTGTCTCATTTTAACTTTAAGTAAAATTAGAAGATTTTGTTTTGCTTTTTTTGTTGATATTCTCGTCCGAAAATATAAATCAAACCTTAACGAGGGTCAGAGTCAAGGATCTCCAATGATGATCGTTTAACGAAAAAATATCTACAAAAGATACTTTGATGTCAAAGTCAGCATAAACATAATATAGTAAATAAGTATAGAAGAAAATAATTGATACTTTAATTAGGGCAAATCATGCTCTTTATATAGGAAGTGAGAGAGGCTCTTCAATAGACTTGTCGTCTTTGAGCCATAAGACAACAAGGTCACATATCTATTCGATAGTTTTGCCAATCACAAATGTAGTTGGTCCCTCCTTATTCCGCTATATCCAAGCATGTGTAGTATGAACCGGTCTTATGGACCAAGATATTTGGTACGGAAGAAGGGTGAATTTGTACTCTAAATCACCGAGAGGCGTAACAGTTTAACAATGCTAGCATGACTTGGGTAGGTTATTACCAATAAAAGGTAATGTACGACTTGAAATTGAAAGTATAGTACTATATAGAATTATAAGCAACTATAGCAAGAATTGATATTGATAACGTCAAATCAAAAGCACACACGTGTGGGGTGCTAAATTAATTGGATGGATGGTGAAATATTTGGAATTTCATCCACACGTGGGGTGATAGAATTGGAATCTGTTGGTTTGATATTTAAGTAGGTAGGGAATGAAGGCACACATTTAATTACATAGGTTAAGAGAATTTGTCCCCACTCCCACCGCCTAATTACCTTCATTGTTTTCCTGTATGCATGCATGTGGATTCATTGTTTTGGGCAAACATAGCCATAAAATGCTTTATATTGTTATCAATGCGCCTTCAATTTAGATATCATGACCATGAATAGTTTAACAGCTTGTTATTCAAAGTTCAAACCCAGCTTTTAACTATATACTGGAGATAAACTGTTATAAATAGCTACTATAGCTATGTTTGGTTGCTCTTGACTTAATTATTTACATTTCTATTTGACAAAAGAATATTATCTTCGTCTGTTTTTACAAGCACCATATTTACACACTAAAAAAAGCCTTATAATTAGGAATTAGGATCATATGTATAGTATACATATACAATTTTTTATAAGGCTAACTTATAGACAAATTTATAAGACACGGATATATATAAAAATATAAAGGGTCTTGCTAACTTGTACCCTAAGGACACAAGATAATAAACTAAATGTAAAAATTTAACTTTGAAAATTGTGTATTCATAACCTTGAAATCTTAAAAACTTATATCTTCAATACAATGTTTATTATTAATTTCTATTTTAAGATCCTTATCTTGTACCTTAAAGGTACAAGTTAGCATTTCCCAAATATAAAACACACTCCTTCAAATCAATCGATGTTTTAATAAAAGAAAATATTTTCTTTTTGAAAGTAAAAGAAAATAATTATGTTACATTTTGTTTACTGAAATATAAATATTTTAACTTTATTTTCACCTTAAATAAATACTATATATATATATATATATATATATCACTCATAAGTTACTATTATACTTTTTTTTTATTCTTAAGACCCTAGCGGCAAAAATAACACACACATAGTGTATGCTTCACTTCGCGTGAGAAAAAATAGTTTTGCGTGAATTGATTATACAAAATTAATTATGGTTAAAATTGAGACGAAGATAAAGTAATTTATGTTTGGATATATTCATGTAAAAAAGTTGAACATTAAATTTTAGTGTAAAAATCAATTCTAGAATCAGAAACTACAATTTCTAGTTTCAAGTAGTATCAATTTTGGATGCAAAATCAATTATAGATATTAAGCAATTCTAGAAAAACCAAACATGTTAAATCAATTCTACATCTCGCCAAAATTGATTCTTAAGGTTTACTCCCTCGTGTCATTGTTATAACCAAAAAAGTTTTTATTTTGCTTATAATAGTGATCGAATGGAGTATAATCGATTCTGACATGTTTAGTGCATGTTTGATTCCACTTTTAAAATGGGCGGCATTTATGATGGATGTGTAGAATCAATTGTAACATGTTTGATTGCTTTAATGTAGAATTGTTTTTACCTTCATAATTGATTCTACCTGAAGCTAAAATTTGTAGTTTTTTATTTTAGAATTGAATTTTACACATAAATTTATAGTTCAATTTACGTTTACATAACATAAATCTTTTTACTAGCAAATCACTTTTAGTCATCATTAACTTTACAAAATCAATTCAGTCACAATCAATTCTTATCACCGCATAACCAATCATAAACTAAGTATTCAGAAGCAAGGAAATGGTTTGCCAAAAAGTTTTTTGCATCCAACTCAATTCTTATTTTTGGCATCTACAAATCAAAAGGTTTACCAAAACAAATTATTCACTGATTATGAGGTTTTTTCGGCCACTACTAACAAATGAGTTGAAGTTTAAAATTTATGAGATCCTTTCTGATATGTTAATTGTGAAGGTTTTTTTGTTGACTACAAACCTTTTTGAATTTGACCACAAAATAATGTTATAATTGGAGTGAAGTTCTTCCATAGCTTGGATTTGATTAATCTAAAAGGAGATTGAGCCCTTAGGGGATGTTTTCCGGCTATTTGTGGCATATTGGTCCAGTCAACAAAATGTTAACTAACTTCCTATTAATTAGTTTATGGCCAACAGTTTCTCGTTGGAAGAGTTAGTTATAACGTCAATTACTCACTCTGGATTATTCAATTGTTATTCATTTGTAATCTGTTTAATGATAAAGTGAATTGAAAGCAATAAGTTTGAATAGGGTGGATGAAAACTTACCTGCTTGCTCTAAGCTCAAAAACCAAAGTTCCCGGTGTACTTCCTTTGCTCTTATTTCTTGTCAATATTTTTTTTTAATCCGGCAATGTTAATATGTTAGCTGTTAAATTTTTAGTATTTGCTAGTCGTCAGACCCGAGATCCTAATATGGGATAGAGTTAAATGGGAGATCAATAGAAGCCACAATCCATTTTTTATTTTATTTTTTCCTATAGTAGTATGCTATATTTTTTCTAGTCTCTATATTAATTTTTATGAACTTTAAAAGATATTGTAGTACTCAACATTTTTTTTTAATATATTGAGTCGTAAACACTTAATTTTCTCTATTTAATTTTTTTTTTGTGTTAACAAATGAAGGCAAATGTTAAAATAAATTAGAAACCTTTTGAAAAAGAAATACAAGCTTAATCCTCCAAGATGAGCAAAGATAGAAAATTCAAAACTAAATTAAACATTTTTAAAGGAACAAGGTGACTAATGTCATACTTAACCGGACTAGCCACTTGATTAAATTAACGAGAAACATGTTGACAACGAAAATAGAGAACATAACACCTTAATATGAAACAACAAATGATGTAAAACACTAGCACCATTTTCGATATTTTAATGGCAAAAAGAGAATCTCTTTATACAATGCCCTAATGAAATCCATTGTTTGCCTGTTAAACGACCATGGTTAATGCCTTACAAAACAAGCATGAACATTAAATTATTAGAAGAAAATGGTAACTTAGCAAAATACTCCATAAAACAAGCATGAATATTAATCTATTAGAAGAAAATGTTAGTTCTTTCTATATTTCTTTGACTATATTAATTTCGGATATATTTTATAATTTATTAATTTTTCTTATAAGATATGCATTTGAAAATTTATCTTTTCTTCGCTTAATTACACTTTTAAATTTGATCTCCCTAAACTTAATTCCTAGCTCCATCCCTTAACCTAATTACTCCACTCTTTAACTATTCCACCTTGCCACCAAACCAACCTTATAATTGCCTAAATATTTATTCAATCATATCAATTATAAAATTGCTTTAACCAAAATAAAATAAAATAATAAAATAGCTTAAATAATAGTATAATTGATGGTAGAATAGATTTTCCCAACTTCAATAAGAGGTCCCCTTAGATCTCCCTAACGTACTTTTAAAGCCTTTGATCACGAAAAAGAATATGTCAACATGCTGATCTTATGGTTCATGTATCGCCAAATATGTGAGTTATGCATGTGAAATAATGAGCCTAGATAAAATGATGTACAACAGTATTCAATTAAATTTCTTGCAGCAGAGCCTATATTCTGTAATCGATTGATTTCGCAAATTAAAATCGACCCCTAGGTGGTTAGTACCAGAACCATTTTTGCATGTGCTACTGACACGAGATTGAATCTGAAACATTGACAAAAATTTATCCATATAGTGGATGGTATAATGAAAGGAGGGAAGAATTATCATTGTGTGTACACTTTTGGTAACCAAGTAATTGAATTTAAACTTTGTCATTGAGCTAAACGCAAGATATTGCAATCATGGACCATCTGAAAACAAATATATTGCTATAAAATGTTGAGATTAGTAATTTAAACAGAGTTGGATTATCTCCTTTTCTCATTTTCTTCTTCTCATCTCCTTCTCCATTGTGTTTTTCTTTCTCTTGATATTCTCTCACTCTTAATCTTATTATTTTTATTTTATTCTCTCTCTTGATCTTTTCTTTAAAATTTAAAGAAAAAGATACAAAATGGAAAAGGAGGGAGAAGGAGAGAATGAGAGAAGAAGATGATCCAAGACGAAACAGATTACTTGTTGCACAAGTAACTTCACTAGAGTATAAATGTATCATTTTGGATTAAAATTTAATATATTCTTTCACGTCTAATTCTCTTATCTTAATTACAACACTTTCTCAATCAACCAATCATATTCATCCCTAACAAATTTGTATCATAGAGATTACACTATTCGGGCAATTGAGGAGGAATTAACCATGAGTGGTAATAGTAATTTCATAGAGATTACAGTCTTAGGTATTCATTTCAAAGCATTTAAGGTGGATGCTAGTTTACCCTTACATTCAAGAGCATGATACTTTTTTGGGCTTGCTAGTGAAAGGTACTTATAGGATCATCATCTCTTTTCCTAATAGCATAACCAGTGATAATCAGAACCAAATGTTTTCATATCCATTCTAGGTTGTTAGATACTTAAATATTACCAATACATATTATGAGTGTTCCATATGAATTATTTTTGCTTGAATTTGTGGTCGTTCTTTACGGACGATCGATTAGGTTATATTACACATGAGGCAACTTTCTTTGGTACCTAGAGCCTTTCAAGCCACCATGTTATATTCTTATTATCCTTTGTGAAACCACTTTGAGCCTCCAGACGAAATTTCTTTCTTTATTAGTGACAAATCATGTCACAGTCCTACACTTTAAATGCACCCTGTTTGATTTCACTTGAAGTTAGATATGTATTATTATAACTGCTCATGCTTTGAAACTATGTTTGGGGTTGCTCTTTGGAATTAAAATATTTTAAGTTTGGGGATGGGGTAACGGTATAACATATTTTGTCAGAAATATGTAGATGACCATGGATCTACACAAAAAAAAAAAATCAAAAGCCAAAAAATAAAAA